>ERZ838577.1976-NODE-1976-length-24705-cov-4.721055_pt1 | contig 24705 bp, 16 predicted proteins | sample MGYA00519682_ERZ838577 | MGnify/ENA primary metagenome ERZ838577 (study PRJEB31850, sample SAMEA3708838) | human gut metagenome | biome: human gut; feature: human-associated habitat; material: faeces | place: China | collected 2014 ...
AATTGTTGCAGTTCCGGTTTGCAGGGCATAAACAGTGCCTTCTTGTGAAACCATTGCGACTCTTACATCAGAGGATTGCCAATTAACCGACTTATTTGTTGCAGTTTCCGGGATTATTCTTGCCTCAAGTCTTTCCGCTTCATCTTTATTTATCGTAAGAAGAGTTTTATTGAGAACAACATCAGTTACAGGCTGAATCACAGTTAAATTACATTCATCTCTTACTTCTTGATCTTCTACAGATATAACCGAAATGACTGCGCTTCCCCCAGAAAGTGCAATAAGCTTTCCATTAGCATCTATTTTAGCAATATTTTCATCTGATGAGCTCCATGTAACTTCTTTATTGTCAGAAGATGCTGGCGAGAATATGATTGACCAGTGCTCAAATGATTCGCCGACCTTTAAACTCATTTCCGAAGGATAAAGTGTTATTACACGGAGTGGTTGATGAACTGTAATTTCACATGATGCAGAGATTGCCGGATTCTCTACACTGGTAGCTGTAATAATAGTTTTCCCACTTGACGTGCCGGTCACAAAACCATCCCAAGCAACTTTTGCCACGCTTAAATCAGACGATGTCCATGTCACTCTTCCATTGTCGGCATCGGATGGCTGAACGTCGGCCACAATAGTCATTGATTCATTGACATTAATTGTAGCTGATTTAATAGATAAAGTGACACCCGTTACCGAGACTGGTATCTTTTTTATATTTGCTTTGGAATATGGAACTTTCTCTTTGTAAAGGGATAAGCTTTCCTTCGGCACATATATCGTTGATTTTGTCAAACAACTTTCAGAGTAATATTTAAAAGAAGGAGGAGATACCCTATTGATAATGAAAATATAATTATTAGTACTACTTATGTAGTCATTTGTATACCATGTATTATATGTATTACTGTACGTTTGATACGTATTATCAATCTCGACAACTGATTCAGGGATTACTACCGTCTGGCCATTTTTTTAGGAAATGCCGTGGTGTAATACTTCTTCAAAGAAGAAGGCAAAATCAAAGTGTCAGGTAAAAAATTTGTATCTTCGAACGCAGATTCCTGAATTTCCTCAATCCCGTCTGGCAAATTAATTGTACTCAGTGATTTGCAATCCCTGAAAGCGTTTTTACCAATGTATTTAATCGAATTAGGGCAACTTACAGTTTCGATTTTTACATTTCCCCCATATCCTTGTTGACTATAGTTATCACATGCATAAGCAGCAATCGTCGTCATGCCATCTCTGAATAATAAATGTTTCGGAGACGATTTCGCACCAGTTTTCCCAGCATACACATAGCCCCAAAGTGAATTATTGTATTCGGAGCATTTTTCACTACCATATACTAAGGTATCAACCTCAAGATATATGAGTGGGCGACTTTGATTATCTGGCTTTGGAGTTACAATTGTTTTAGGCAACGCCAACTTCCCGATACAGGCATTTGCTGAAAGATTAAATATATTATGGAACAGTTCATTATCATTATCCGTTGCATTACCGATAATGGAAACATCCGACAAATCAAGGAATTTACTGAGACTATGTTTCTGCATCAATGTCCCAATAAATGACAGGTCGGTAGCGTTGACGTAGCCCGTAACAGTTAAATTTTCAATTGTCTGCTGGTCACCATAGTTAATTTTACTTGAAAGCCAACCAGGCGTTTGGTTGTCGATTGAGAGTGATTTCGTCTGAGCCGAGCAGCAAAAACTCAAAACGAGCACTACAATCATAAGAAATTTTCTCATAATAATAATGTTATAAAAGTGTAAGTATAGATATGATATTCTGAGGTCCTTGTAATGGTAAAAATGTATTATCCATAAATCGCACTATTATATTTGCGATTATGCCTAATTCCTTCAATTCATCAATGTTTTTCAAATAAAACACCTCCGCGACATTTTTACTTCCTGCAAGTTCCTGGCATTCTTGAGGTATAGGCTCCGATGTAATTAATTTTAGCCTCTCTGCTAGAGCGTAATCTAATATCCTACGTGCCATAGGCTTAAAAAAGTGCCGCGGTCATCCTCTCGTTGGCGTGATTGGTTTATATACAAAAAAGCGTAGGAATCTGTATCTGTTACCGTCCTACCATCTGAGGCTTCTCGCATTGCCCTATTCATGTCGGACGGCAACGTGCAGAAGCCCACGCCAGTATATGCAAACTAAGCGTCCGGCAGAATCTCTCACGAGATTTCACGCCGAATGCAGGGTATTACATATCCACGGGCATCTACCGTTGCTCAATCCTTGACATGAATATGAAATTTTGCGAGAATTTCAGATGGTCAAGAATCAGCGCGGATAAACGCTTTCTATAATTTTCATGCATCCCGCTCCACATCTCCCCAGACCCAAAAGGATTCATCTTCAATCCTTTTACACTGGCGTAGACTATGCGTTGCGGTCTGCACCCGCTAAGTTACAAAGATTTTTGAAAACAACACAACCCCGTAATTGATTTTTATAACAATCCACATATATCTATCATCATTTATCCCTCAAAAAATGACATCCTCAATGTAGGGAAGCCATTTTGAAATAGCCTCAATTCAGCATTTTGTACGGTTATTGCAGATGGCGGATGCACCATGAGTGCATCCCTACAAGCTAAAGGCCAATTGTTTAGAACCAATTTATACCCTAATCATCAAACTCAGTTTACCATCATCTTAATGACGGCTTCGTATGAACGGCGGATTTGAGCACGTTTTTCGGGAGAAACTTTTGGTGGATTCTTCATACGTTCCTCAAACCGACGAGCATCCACGCCGAATAATATTGGAGTTTCTTTTATCAACCGCGCCATAAGTTCAACAATTTTATTTATAAGGGGTTACAGGCCAAAGAGGAAGTAAAAAAGGCCGAGGAGAATGGCGGCGACGTAGCGGAGGCCGAAAAGAAGAGGATAACCTGTGCGACTCTGTCAAAATTGTCTGAAATCCTTTAATTTAGACGTCGCGGAGACGGAGTCTGTCCATATTTTTCTTATCATAGGCTTCCCCACGATTTACAAGATACTCAAAACTTGCCAAATCACCTTCTATAGAGATGTGAAGTACAAAGAATGCTCTTCTGTTGCCAATCCGAATCCGATAAACACTGTTAAGCGATTCAATTTTCTTACAATTTTGAACCTGCTCAACAGATGGGGCAGCCTTGACAGCATCCAAGGTTGCGATTACAGACTGAAGCTGTTTACCCGACAATCTTTGCACGGCCTTGACAAATTCCTTGGAATATGCAACTCTCATCTTTTAGTGCCTTTATAGCCGATGTGCATCTATCCACGCCTCAAATTCAACCTGTTCGGTTTCTGATATCATCACCTTCCCTTCAGGCTTCTTTGATACCAAATATTTATATACCTCTGCATCATCCATATCCTCCATTTCCCGGACAAGGAGATCTTCGATATATTTCTTCAAATTAGTCCCCATTGCAGCTGCTTTGATTGAAAGCGCCTGAAAAACCGTCTCGGGGATATCTATTAGTTTTCTGCGGGTAGGAACTCGCATTGCTGCTGACTGTCTCATAATCTAAAATAATTTTTCACAAAGATAAATCATATATATCATATATACAAATCTTACATGCGAATAGTTCCAAAAGAATTTGTTGGAGGACGTGTTCGGAATTTTACAGGCCGGAGAGGAAGATGAGGAGGATGGCGGAGGGGGCGACGTAGCGGAGGCAGAAGATGAGGGCGGCCACGGCCAGGCGGCCGCGGCGGCCGTCGAGGGCAAGCTCTTTCCTGACAACCGCGCGCTTCATAACCCAGCCGACAAGAATGGATACCATCATGCCGCCCACGGGAAGCAGGATGTTGGACGACACATAGTCGAACATGCCGAAGATGGTGCGCCCGCAGAGGGTGGCGCCGGAGAGCGGGCCGAACGAGAGGGCGCAGGCTGTGCCTGCCACCATGGCGATGGCGGTGGTGAGGATTGTGGCCGCAGAGCGGCGCATATGGCATTCCTCTGTGAAAAATGCGATTGAAATTTCGCTCATCGATATGGTCGACGTGAGCGATGCCACAAGCAGCAGGAGGAAGAAAAGCGTGGCCCATACGTTGCCCCACGCAAGATGGGAGAAGATGGCGGGCAACACTTCGAACACGAGGCGCGGGCCTGATTCGGGCGATGCTCCGAAGGTAAACACTGCCGGAAAGATAACTATTCCCGCCATCACGGCCACGAGCGTATCGAGTCCGGCAATAGTCGAGGCGCTGCGCAGCAGGCGCGTCTCGGGCCGAAAATAGCTGGCATAAGTGAGCAGGCACCCCAGTCCGAGCGACAGCGAGAAAAACGCCTGCCCCATCGCTCCGATAAGCACGGAGGGAGTAATAGCCGAAAAGTCGGGCCTGAAAAGGAACAGAAGTCCTTCCCGGGCCTCAGGCATCATCAGAGAGTTGACACAGAAGGCCACCAGAAGCACGAACAGCAAGGGCGTGAGCACGTTCGACACGCGCTCTATCCCCTTTTCGACGCCACGGCGCATTATCACGTAGTTCAGCGCAAGGAAGCCGAGCGTCCACCCTACGGGCTGCCATGAGGCGGTAAACGAGGCGAATTCCTCATGGAGCTGCGTCTCGCTTCCGGCAAAACCGCCCACGGAGTGAACCACATAGCTGGCCGTCCATCCGGCCACCACGCTGTAGAAGCTCAGAATCATCAGCGACGCCAGAATACCCATCAGGGCCACAAGCCGCCACAGCGGCGAGCCATGAATCTTGCGGAACGCGCCGTAGATGTTCGACCCGGTGGAACGGCCGACTATGAACTCGGCCGTAATCACCGGAATACCGATCAGAAGGATGCAACCCAGATAGACTATAAGAAACGCTCCCCCTCCGTGCATGCCTGCCTCGTAGGGGAAACGCCATATGTTGCCCAGCCCTACGGCCGAGCCTACGGTGGCGGCAATCACGCCCAGACGGGTTGCGAACTGGGCGCGGCTGCCGCCGCCTTTGTGTCGGTTATTTTCTTGCATTCAATAATTTAAGGGGGGGAAACACCCCGAAGGGTCAGAGCTGGGCGTCGATCAGCGCGATTTTCTGCTCGATGGCGGCCAGATCGTCCTTGATGCGCTGGATGCGGCGCTCCATTTCGCGCACCATCGAATCGCCGCTCTTGCTCTTGGAACTGAGGAAACCGAGGTTGTTTTCGTAGGTTTTCAGCTCGTTGCGCTTGATTTCATAGGCGCGCACAATGCGGTCGCGCTCGCGGCGCAGCTTGGCGGCGTCGCCGCTCATCTCCTTGACGACATCCTCAAAGCGGCTTGCGCCGGCTCCGTCGCGACGGGCACGCGAATAAAATGCGTCGCAGAGGGCGCGGTATTCGTCGTAAATCTTATCCTTTTCGCGGAAAGGCACATGGCCGATCTCCTGCCAGCGGGCCTGCAGCTCCTTCACCTTCGGCATGGCCTCGGCGCGCGGCGTGTCGGCTCCGATTGCCTTGAGTGCCTCGATAATCTCACGCTTGGCCTTGAGGTTGGCCTGCTCCTCGGAGCGGCCCTCGCTCTGGTTGCGCTTGCGGGCTTCAAAGAAGGTATCACATGCTTTCTGGAAACGCTGCCATACGGCGTCGCTCTGCTTTTTAGCCACGGTACCTATCGTCTTCCACTCCTTCTGGAGAGCCACGAGGCGGTCGGCCGTGCGGCGCCAGTCGGTGCTTTCGCTCAGCGCCTCAGCCTGCTCGCAGAGGGCAATTTTCTTGGCGAGGTTGGCGGCAAGCTCATCTTTCACGGCGCGGTAGTATTCGCCCTTGAGGGTGAAAAAGTTATCGCACGCCTTGCGGAAGCGGGCGAAGAGAGCGTTGTTAACCTTGCGCGATGCGAAACCGAGCGTCTTCCATTCCTGCTGGGCGGCGATTATGGTTTTGGTAGCCTCCTCCCATGCTCCGAAAGATTTGAACTGATTGCAGCCGATGGCCTCTACTCGTTCGCAGATGGCCGTCTTGGCCTGCTCGTTGGCGGCTTCGCGGGCCTTGCGCTCCTCGAAGAAAGCCTGATATTTCTTGTTCACGACGGCCGAGGCATCCTTGAAGCGCTGCCAGATTTCCTCGCGCAGCTCCTTGGCCACGGGGCCGGTCTGACGCCATTCGTCGTGAAGGTTCTGCAGACGTTTGAACGCGAGCACCACATCATCGTCGGCGTCGAGCTTTTCAGCCTCCTCACAGAGGAGAGTCTTGAGCTCCAGATTCTTGCGGAAATCGTAGTCGCGCAGGTCCTTATTGACCTTCAGCTGGTCGTAGAACTGCTCCACGGTAGCCTGATACGTCTTCCAGAGGTCGGTAGCTTCAGTGGGAGGCACATCGCCGATGGCCTTGAACTCGGCCTGAATCTCCTTCACGCGCGGGAATGTGCGGTTCACGTTGTCGGTGTCGGCAGAAAGCTGCTGAAGTTCCTCGATAAGAGCCTTCTTGCGCTCGAGGTTGGCGGCAAGCTCAGCCTCGTGGGCGGCGGTGAGAGCAGCCTTGCGGTCGCGAACGGCGTTCATAAGCTCCTTGAACTGCTCTTCGGCAGGATCGAGAGCCGGCAGAAAATCGGCCTCGGCATTTCCGGCAGCCAGAAAATCGGCCATTTCGGCCTCGAGTTCAGCCTTACGGAAGGAATAGAACAACTGTTTGAGGCGAGCCACCTCCTCGCGCGAGATTTCGACGGCATCGGCCGAAGCCAGACGGGTAAGAGCCTCAAGCACTTCGGCCTTGTCGGCCGGACCTTTGGGGGCTTCGGCAGCCTCGGCCTCAGGCATCTGCTCTTGAGCAGTTTCAGCCTCCGCGGCCTTCGTTTCATCAGCTTCGGCCTCGGGAGCCTGCGCTACAGGTTCGGTGGCTTCGGGAGTGGATTCGGACTCGGGAGAAGCGGAGGGGGTAACTTCGGCCGTAGCCTGAAGCTCGGCCTGGGGAGCAGTGGGTTGAACGTCAGCCATAGGATTTTCGGCAGCGTCCGACGTACGCATTTCCATAAAAACGTGAAAAAGATTTATTATATAACAAGGGGCACAGCCACCGCCCACCCTCGGCTCGGCGCTTTAAATGCGCCCTACGGCGGTGAGCATTAGCTTTTTCCAAAACAATTGCCAAATATAACCATAATTTCCGATTCCCGCCAAATTATTCTCCGCAATTATACATCCATGCGTGGAATGGCGGAGGTTTAAATTGGGTTAAAATGGTTGTGGAGGGGAAAAGGATGGCGTAACTTTGTAAAAAATATAAGCCGGAGGCGGTCGCACCGCCTCTTTTTGATGAAAATCTTTAAACAACTGTTCAAAATTATTTTATACTTTCCAGATCTAATTATTTCAACATTTCCGCGGTAAAATTTTCGTATCTTTTCCTCTCTTCATCAGTCGTGTAGACCTCTACACACACCTTCTTCATCGAGAAAAATCTTCTGAAAATTTTCCTCCCGGAAATATTAAAATAATTTAGACCAGTTACTTATCGGAATACCGATTTACTACTGATGAAAGATTCTTATTCGCGATTGATGAAAATGGATATTTACAGATACTTACGATATGCGGCCGTGACGATAGCCGCGATGTTTGTCAGCACGGATGCCATGGCCGAAGGCGACGCCACGTTCCGTTGGTTTGAATACTGTCCGGGCGTCGAGCGACAGGTGGTTGTGCGCTCCGGCGATTCACAAAGCAGGCGCGCAACACGGAAAAAGAAGGGGCGCCGAAACCGCACACGCGTTTCAGAGATGCGCCCCGACGTGCGCGTAGAGCGTGTGGCGCCTACAAACTGCTTCACCGATTCGTTTGCTTCCCATGAACTCAGCGAGCGCTGGAGCCACATTAACGAACCCGACGACGATAACTACCGCATAACGCCCGACGGACTGACGCTCTCCCCTACCTACGTCAACCTTTCCAACACACATTATTCGCCCACAGCCATATTCCTCGATACGGCCGAGGGGCCGTTTGTAGCGGCCTGTCAGGTTGACTACACCCCCTCCACGCCCCACGATTTCGCGGGGATGGCGCTCTACGCCGACGCCGGCAGCACTATAACTTTCGGCCGGACGATAGTCAACGGGCGTCAGGCCGTGGTAGTACGCTCGCTGCGCGACGGCTACGTCACCACAGCCTATCAGCCTCTTCAGGATTATGAGACCGGCTACACGCTCTGGCTGCGCATGAAGAGCTACGACGGCGAGGTATCTTTCTTCTATTCCACCAACCACGGAGCCACATGGACGCCCGTAGCCAACAATCTCCCGCTCCCCGGCGAGGCTGCCTCCGAGGCCGGAAAGGAGGAAGCGTCGCCCGAACCGCGCTTTCTGTTAGGCCTCTATACCTCCACCTTCGGCAACTGAAAGGTTATGCCCGGCAAAAATTTAAAGGATTTTATGACTTTATAATAGCGAAAGTTGTTATATAATTGTGTAATTTCGCCTTCCCAAAGTGTTAAATAGGCGTCGGCGTTAACTTAATTTCCAATATGTAGCCGCCCCTACGCCACCAGAAGGTGCTATTGCCCGCAACGCACTTCTACATTTCAACTTCACTACAACGTATTTATGAGAAAACTCCCCATACTTCTTGCCGCAGCGGTTCTCGCCACATTGATAGCCGTGGGCGCCACGCGCAGCTCGAAATCGGCCATCACGCGCAATCTCGACGTGTTCACATCGCTCTACAAGGCGCTCCAGACCAACTACGTCGACTCTATCGACGCCGACAAATCGATGAAAACCGCCATCGACGCCATGCTGGGCGAGATAGACCCATACACGGAATACATTCCCGAATCGGAGCAAGATGAGTTCCTCACCATCTCGACCGGCGAATACGGCGGCATCGGCAGCTACATCAACCAGCGCCCGGAGGGAGGCGTGCAGGTTACCGAGCCGCGCTTCGGCACACCATCGCAACGCGCAGGTCTGCGTCCCGGCGACGTATTCCTCGTAATCGACGGCGACAGCGTGGCAAAATCGCCCAGCTCGGAGGTGAGCAAGAAGCTGCGCGGACAGGCCGGAACCGACGTGAAGGTGACGGTACGCCGCCCGTATGTGGAGGATTCGATTCTCGACTTCACCATCACACGCGAGAAAATCGACGTGGACCCCGTGCCATACTACGGAGTGGCACGCGACGGCATCGGATACATCCAGATCACCACATTCAACGACAAGACATTTTCCCAGACCCGCGATGCCCTGCTCGACCTCAAGAAGAACCCGGCCGTTAAATCCATCGTTCTCGATCTGCGCAACAACGGGGGCGGCCTCCTCGAAAGCGCCGTGCAGGTGGTCGGGCTTTTTGTGCCGAAAGGCACCGAAGTGCTCCGCACGCGCGGCAAGGGGTTGCTCAATGAAAAAATCTATAAGACAACACATCAGCCGGTCGACACCGAAATCCCTCTGGCCGTTCTCGTCAACTCCGGCTCGGCCTCTGCGGCGGAAATCGTCACCGGTGCCCTTCAGGATCTCGACAGGGCCGTGATAGTGGGCGAACGCTCGTTTGGCAAGGGCCTCGTGCAGTCAACTAAGCAGCTCCCCTACAACGGGATGCTGAAAGTTACCATCGCCAAATACTATATCCCCTCCGGACGCCTCATTCAGGCCATCGACTACTCCCACCGCAATCCCGACGGCTCGGTGGGCCGTATCCCCGACAGCCTCACCACCGTATGGCATACACGCGCCGGACGCGAGGTGCGCGACGGCGGCGGTATCACCCCCGACATCAAAGTCGAGCTACCCGAGGGCAACCGACTGGTCTACAACATAATCCGCGACAACTGGAGTTTCGACTTCGCCAACCGATACGCCGCCCACCACGACTCGGTGGCCGCTCCCGAAGCGTTTGAGATTACCGATACCATCTTCAACGAATTCAAGGCCTTCATCGACCCCGGCAAATTCAAATACGACAGCACCACCGACATGATAATGGAGCAGTTGCAGAAAGCCGCCGAAACCGAAGGCTATCTCAACGACGAGGTGCAGTCCGGACTCGACTCGCTCAAGACGCTGCTTCACCACGACCTCAACCGCGACCTTGATTTCAACCGCAAGGTCATCAGCGAATATCTCGCCTCGGAAATCCTTCAGCGCTACTACTACGAGCGCGGCGCTATAATTTCCTCTCTCAAAACCGACCAGGAGCTCGATTCGGCCGCAGCCGTGCTTTCAGACCCCACGCGCTACCGTGCCATCCTTTCTCCCGCAAAAAAGAGATAAGTTCCCGACAGACAGTACATATCCCCCGAAATGCAGCTTCAGGAAATTGAGTCAGCTTTCATAACGCCTGCCCGCTCGCGCGCCATCGTCAAGGCCGTAGAGCTGGCAGGCAGTCAGCGTGTGGAATTCAAGGGACTCTCCGGTTCGTCGGCTGCCATGGCGCTTGCAGCCATCGGCCCGCTTCCGCACCCCGTTGTCATCGTAGCCGATACGCTCGACGACGCCGGATATCTTTATCAGGACCTCTCTCGGCTGCTGGGCGAACAGGCTGTTGCTATGCTACCATCGGCCTACAAACGCGATATTAAATACGGCCGGGTCGACCCTCCATCGCAGATTATGCGCATCGAGACGCTCAACCGCCTGGGCGACCCCGCCGACAAGGCGCTGCGTGCCGTAGTCACCTACCCCGAGGCCATCGCCGAGAAGGTGGCCCGCAAGGCCGACCTTTCGGCTCATACGCTCAGGCTGGCTGCAGGCGAGGAAATCAATCTCGACGACACCCGCAAATGGCTTCTCGACAACGGATTCGGCCAGGTGGACTATGTATACGAACCTGGACATTTCGCCATCCGCGGCTCTATAATCGACATATTCGGTTATTCTTCGGCACTCCCCTACCGCGTCGACCTCTTCGGCGATGAAATCGAGTCGATCCGCACATTCAACATCGAGACCCAGCTCTCCGAGCGCAAACTCGACAGCATCTCCGTTACGGCCAACGTAGCTACCGACAGCGACTCCGCCGGCGAAAGCCTGCTCGACTTCGTAGCATCGGACACGCTGCTGTGCGTTCGTTCCGAGCAGTTCGCCCTCGGGCGCATCGACGCCGTATGCAGCGAAACCTTCAGCACCTCCTCGATGCTCGCCGACGAAGGCGACGCCAATGCACTGAAAAATCTCGTCGACCCGGAGCGCTTCCACGCCCGATGGGAGACTTTCGCGAAAATACATTTCTCGGGCGAGAAAGCTCCCGACGCCGAAATTTCCGACGAACCCCAGCCACAAAACTCCACCGCTGCTCCGGCCGCAAAGCTCGTCACGGCGCGCGGCACAGCCACACTCGACTTCGGCTGCACTCCTCAGGGACTCTATCATAAGAATTTCGACCTTATCTCGGCCTCGTTCACCCATCTGCTCGAACAAGGTTATACGCTCTATATCCTAAGCGACAGCGAGAAGCAGATTGAACGCCTGCGCGCAATTTTCGACGAGCGCGGCGACCAAATCCCATTCACACCGGTGCTCTCCACGCTCCATGAGGGGTTTGTGGACCATACCGTCCGCGCCTGCTTCTTCACCGACCACCAGATTTTCGACCGCTTCCACAAATATACCCTCAAGGGGGAGCGCGCCCGCTCGGGTAAGCTCGCCCTCTCGCTAAAGGAACTGCAGGCAATCGAGCCGGGCGACTTCATCGTGCACGTAGACCACGGCGTAGGCCGCTTCGGCGGACTCTTGCGCACGCAGGTCAACGGCTCGACCCAGGAGATGATAAAGCTCGTCTACAAGAACAACGACTGCATTTTCGTGTCGATCCATTCCCTCCACAAGCTCGCAAAATACCGCGGTAAGGAGGGGGTTGAGCCAACGGTCAACAAACTCGGCTCCGGCGCGTGGAACCGCCTGAAAGAGAAGACCAAGAGCAAGCTCAAGGATATCGCCCGCGACCTTATCCGCCTCTACGCGGCGCGCAAGGAGGAGAAAGGGTTCAGTTTCTCGCCCGACTCATATCTGCAGCACGAGCTGGAGGCCTCATTCATCTACGAGGACACTCCCGACCAGACTACGGCCACAAACGCCGTGAAACAGGATATGGAAAGCCCGCGCCCTATGGACCGCCTTATTTGCGGCGATGTGGGTTTCGGAAAGACCGAGATTGCCGTGCGCGCGGCCTTCAAGGCCGCCACCGACGGAAAGCAGGTGGCCGTGCTCGTGCCCACCACGGTGCTCGCCTACCAACATTTCAACACCTTCCGCAGCCGTCTGGCCGACTTCCCCGTGAGGGTGGAATATCTCTCGCGCGCACGCACCGGCAAGCAGGCGAAGCAGATTCTCGCCGACCTCGCAGAGGGAAAGATCGACATACTGATCGGCACCCACCGCATCGTCGGGAAGGACGTGAAGTTCCACGACCTCGGCCTGCTTGTAATCGACGAGGAGCAAAAATTCGGCGTGGCCGTAAAGGAAAAACTCAAACATCTGAAGGTCAACGTCGACACGCTCACCATGAGCGCGACTCCGATTCCGCGAACGCTCCAGTTCTCGCTTATGGGCGCGCGCGACCTCTCGGCCATAACCACCCCGCCGCCAAACCGCTACCCCATCCTCACCTCCGTCAACACCCTCACCGACGACATCCTGGCCGAAGCGCTCAATTTCGAGCTTAGCCGCAACGGTCAGACATTCATAATCAACAACCGCATCGAGGGTCTATACCAGCTCGAGCAGATGGTGAAGCGCGTGGTACCCGACGCGCGCACGCTCGTGGCCCACGGCCAACTGCCCCCGGAACAGCTCGAGAAGGCCGTTCTCGACTTCGCCAACCACGACTACGATGTTCTGCTGGCCACTACCATCGTGGAGAGCGGCATCGACATGCCCAACGTGAACACCATCATAGTAAACAACGCCCAGAACTTCGGCCTGAGCGAACTGCATCAGCTGCGCGGACGCGTCGGCCGCTCCTCGCGCAAGGCGTTCTGCTACCTGATGGTGCCTCCGGGCACTCCGCTCACGCCCGTAGCGCGCCGTCGCCTACAGGCCATCGAAAGTTTCAGCGACCTCGGAAGCGGCATCCACATAGCCATGCAGGATCTCGACATACGCGGCGCCGGCAACCTGCTCGGCGCCGAGCAGAGCGGCTTCATAGCCGATCTGGGCTACGAGACCTACCAGAAAATTCTTAAGGAAGCCGTAACGGAACTGCGCACCGAGGAATTCTCCGACACCCTGAAGGCCGAGCGCCCCGAAGAGGAGGAATTCGTGGCCGACTGCGCCATCGAGAGCGATATGGGACTGCTCCTCCCGGCCGACTACGTGCCGCAGGAGAGCGAGCGCATTGCCCTCTACCGCGAACTCGACAATATCGACCGCGAGATGGACCTGATGGAGTTCCAATCGAATCTCATCGACCGTTTCGGAAAGATTCCGCCCGAAACGGCCGAACTTATCCGCGTGCCGAGGCTGCGGCGCCTCGGCCGTCAGCTCGGTATTGAGAAAATCTCGCTCAAGCAGGGGCTTATGTACCTCTATTTCGTCGACGAATCGAACAAGGCCTACTATCAGAGCCCGATGTTCGGGCGCCTGATTACCTACCTGCAGCAGAATCCGCTGCGCGTGAAAATCCGCGAGAAGGGCGGCAAGCGCAGCTTCTCGATTGCAAACGTTCCCTCGGTGGAGACGGCCGTAGACATCCTCCAGGAGATTCACGCCCTCCCGGTGAGCTGACCGCCGCCCCACCCCTTTCGGGAAATCAATAAAACGGATGGAAATGGTGCACCGGCCCGTGGCCGTGGCCTATGGCATACTGCGCTCCGGCGGCGATGGCTCCGGCGAGGTATTCCTTGCCCAGCCGTGCGGCCGTGTCGAGGTCGGCGCCCTTGGCCAGATAAGCGGCGATGGCCGACGAGAGCGTGCAGCCCGTACCGTGGGTGTTTTCGGTGCGCACGCGCGGTGACGTGAGGCGCATCGAGCGTCCCGTCTCTGCATTGTAGAATATGTCGGTCAACTCATTGTCCGTAAGGTGTCCGGCTTTGAGCATTACCGACACTTTTGAGTCGGTAAGCCGCGAGAGCTCGCGGGCAGCGTCCTCCAGCTGGTCCTGATGGTCGACCGTCTCGCCCAGCAGCAAAGATGCTTCGGGGAGGTTGGGCGTTATTACACGCGAATAAGGTATCAGCTCGTCGCGCAGTGTGGACACCGCATCGGGCTGCAGAAGCGCGTCGCCCGAAGTGGCCACCATTACCGGATCGAGCACTATATTGCGCACGTCGGGATAGCTCTGAAGCGTATGGAGCACGGTGCGGATAAGTTCCGAGCTATGGAGCATGCCGATTTTCACGGCGTCAACGCCGAGGTCGTCGATTACGGAGCGTATCTGCCCCTCCACGAAGTTCACCGGGATGGGATGTACGCCGTAGACCCCAACGGTATTCTCATCCACGACGGCCACGACGGCCGAGGTGGCGAACACCCCGAGCGCCGAGAAAGTCTTGATGTCGGCCTGCAGGCCGGCGCCCCCCGAGGGGTCGCTACCGGCGATTGTCAATCCTATCTTATGCTTTTTCATTATCGGTATAGTTTAGCGGTCAGCGAACTGCATAGGTGCCTGCCAGAATGCCTCCTCCATGCGCGAGGCCTGATAGAAAACTTCCGTCATGCGCCGGCGCGTCTCGGCTGGAGCATTGGCGGCAAGCCGGTCGCAGATATCGATGGCGAGGTTGGTCGAGGCGTCGAACCCCTCGTCGGCATAGGTCTGAATCCAGGCGGCGTAGGGATTCCCTTCCATTCGTGCGGTAGCGATGATGTGGCGTCCCACCTCGCGGTAAATCCAGAAACACGGCAGAATTGCGGCGCACTCCACGGCGACATCCTCAAGCGCCTGAGCCTTGAGCAGGGATGTATAGTGCAGGCAGGTGTCCGACATTTGGTCGGGTGTACCGTCGACAAAGAGGGCGTGGAGGCTCTTTTCGACCATCACACCGTCGCGGGCGAACCGCAGGAAGGTGTCCATCAGTTCGGGCGAGGGCACGCGCGAGGCGATGTGGGCGAGCACGCGCGAGTATTCGTTGAGGTAGAGGGCATCCTGGCCGATATAGTGATTGAAGCAAGCGCGCGGGAGCGTTCCTTCGGCAAGCCGCTGAAGGAACGGCAGTTGCAGAATCCGCTCGTAGACGGGGAGCGACTTGGCCCACGCCTCCCGGCTCCAGGATTTTTCAGAAGTGGTTGACATTGGGTAATCGGTTGTTTTTGAAAAGAATTTTAGAACTCAATAATCTCGGAGCGAAGCGAAAGCAGGTCGAGGAAGAAGAGGCGCCCCGCCAGCGGCTCACCGCAGCCGGTAATCACCTTGATGGCCTCGCAGGCCTGGATGGCGCCTATCGCCCCCGGTACGGCACCGAGCACGCCCATGGTAGTCCGTGGACGCGCCAACAGCTCCTCCCGGTCGGGGAAAAGGTCGGAGAAGCGGCGGGCGCGCGGCGGCAGGTTCATCACCGCCACCTGCCCGCAGAATTCGCCGATAGCTCCGTATACCCACGGCCGTCCGGCGGCCGCGCAGGTATCGTCGATAAGATAACGCGTGGCGAAATTGTCGGTACAGTCCACCACCATGTCGCAGTCCGCCACAAGCCGTGCGGCGTTTTCTGGCGTAATTCCCTCGGACACAGCCGAGAATGAGATTTCGCTGTTGAGCGCTTTCAGTCGCCGGAGGGCGCATTCGGCCTTCGGTTTGCCGAGGTCAGCCTCGGTATAGAGCGTCTGCCGCTGAAGATTGCTCAGGCTCACGGTGTCGGGGTCGCAAAGGATGATATGCCCCGTACCTGCGCCGGCGAGGTAGGTGGCTGCGGGGGCACCCAGTCCGCCGAGCCCTACGATGAGCACTCGCGTGGCGCGGAGCCGCCGCTGCCCTTCCGGGCCTATCTCGGGGAGCATGGTCTGACGCGCATAGCGGCCGGACGGCGATGTTTCGTGGCTCGATTCCATAGTCATATTTTTCAGTCGAATACGCGGTCCCAGTCTTTCCATACCGGCTCGCGGCCGAGGGCGCGGAGGTCGGCGGCCACGGCGGCGGGACTTGTCGGGTCGCTGATGGCGAACTGCTCGAGCGAGTCGGGATATGTGGCGTAGCCTCCCGGATCGGTTTTCGACCCGGCGCTCATTGTTGTCACGCCGAGCGTAGCCATGTTGTTGCGGAAGGCGTGGTTTTCGCGGGTGGAGTAGGAGATGTCGACGTCGGGGTCGAAGATGCGGAAGGCGAAGGTGAGCTGTGCCAGCTCGCGGTCGGACATCACTACGTTGGGCTGGAAGCCCGACTCCGACGGCCGCATGCGCGGAAAGTTTACGGAATACTTTGTCTTCCAGTAGTTTTTGCGCAGATAAAGCAGATGGCGTGCCATCATGGTTACGTCGGTGCGCCAGTCCTCCAGACCGATGAGCACACCCATTCCGATTTTGTGGACGCCGGCCATCCCCATGCGGTCGAAGCCGTCGCAGCGCCATTCGAATTTCGACTTCATCCCGGCGGGATGATACACCTTGTAGCGGGCGCGGTTGTAGGTTTCCTGGAAGCAGATTACGCCGTTGAGACCCGAATGCGTAAGCCGCTCATAGTCTTCAGTCGAGAGCGGCATCACCTCGATAGTGAGGTTGCTGAAATAGGGACGGCACACCTGGAGCGCTTTCTCTATGTAGTCGGTTCCGGCGGCGAGCGGATTCTCGCCGGTCACGATAAGCAGATTCTCAAACGGCCCCATGGCCTTGATGGCCTTGCACTCGGCCTCGATCTGCTCGGGTGTGAGGATTACGCGCGGAATCTTGTTGTGGCGGTTGAAGCCGCAGTATACGCAGGAGTTTGTGCAGGAATTGGTTATGTACATCGGGATGAATATCGAAACCGTCTTGCCGAAGCGCTGTTCGGTTATGGCGCGGCTGCGGCGCGCCATCCGCTCGATATACGGGGCGGCCGCAGGCGAAATCAGCGCCATGAAATCGGTGTCGGTCAGGCGCTCCTTGGCCAGGGCACGCTCCACGTCGGCAGCCGTCATGGCCTGGATGCGGGCGGTGGTTTCATCCCAGTCGTAATGTTCAGCTAAATAGTCGGAAAACATTTATGCTTTTTATATCAAATCTATCTGAGAATCAGTCGAGAAACGAAGTGAGAGGAGATGTGGCCTCGCCGTAGGAGCCTACGGCGCCGAGTCCGGCCTCGAAAGCCTCACGGCCGGCCACGGTGGCGTCGGCAAATGCGCGGGCCATGCGCACGGGGTCGCCGGCTACGGCGATAGCTGTATTCACCAGCACGGCATCCGCGCCAATTTCCATCGCCTCGGCGGCGTGGGAGGGTGCGCCGAGTCCGGCGTCGACCACCACGGGCACGCGGCTCTGCTCGATGATGATTTTCAGCAGGTCGCGGGTCACGAGCCCCTTGTTCGAGCCGATGGGGGCGGCAAGCGGCATCACGGCGGCTGAACCCACCTCCTCAAGGCGCTTGCAGAGCACCGGGTCGGCCTGGATGTATGGTAGCACCACGAAGCCCATCTTCGCAAGCTTCTCGGTGGCGAGCAGGGTCTCCACCGGGTCGGGAAGCAGATATTTCGGCTCGGGATGGATTTCAAGTTTTATGAAGTTGGTGCCGAAGGCCTCGCGGGCGAGCTGTGCGGCGAGCACGGCCTCGTCGGCGTTGCGAACGCCCGAGGTGTTGGGGAGCAGCTGCACCCCCTCGGCCACCACGTGGCGCAGCATATCGTCCTCGCGGTTGTCCATATCGATGCGCTTCATGGCCACAGTGACCATCTGCGAACCCGAGGCCTTGATGGCGCGGGCCATAAGCTCGTTGCTGCGGAATTTTCCGGTGCCTACAAACAGGCGCGAGGTGAATTCCCTACCTCCTATTATAAGTTTTTCCATTGTTCGTGGTTATGTAGGTTATTGTTTATCAGATTGATTATTTCGCGGGTTGTCGCCACCGGGTCCGCACTGCCGAGAATCGTGGAACTGATGGCTACGCCGCTGACTCCGGTACGGAGTATCGCTGGAATGTCGACCGGGACGATTCCACCGATGGCCACTACGGGGATGCGGACGCCATTTCTGCGGCACTCTCCCATAATATCGTCGTAGCCCCCGAGGCCGAGCGTGGGCGCGAGGTTCTTCTTTGTCGAGGTGAAGCGGAAGGGGCCGACCCCGGCGTAGTCAGCTCCGGCGCGGGCGGCTTCAAGAAGGGTCTCGAAGGTGTTGGCCGTGGCGCCGATGATTTTCCGGGGACCGAGGATGCGCCGTGCGTCGGCCACGGGCATATCGTTCTGCCCCAGATGCACGCCGTCGGCGTCGAGCCGGTCTACAAGCTCCACGTGGTCATCTATAATGAAAGTCGCCCCGAATTCGCGGCAGAGCGCCGCGATGCGGCTCCCCTCGTCGAGGAGCGTTTCGCTGTCGGCATCCTTGTGGCGCAGCTGAATCCAGCGGCAGCCACCTTCGAGCGCGAGGCGCGCCCCCTCGCCCACATCAAGCGCCTCCGTAGGATGCGTGATGAACTGCAGGGCAAAATGCTCCGGGTCGATTGGTTGTCGCCATGCGTCGGTCAGGAGCGCCGCGCCACCGAATCCGGCGGCTTCGATGCGCGGCAGAAGCTCGCGCGTCACGCCCCCTAGAGCAAATATTTTTTCCGAGGCCACGGCGGCCAGTTCATCGAAACTGTAGGCGGGTTGGTAGCCAGGCTTCGACATCGACGGCGCCACGGGGCTGAGCAGCACATAGTCGGCCGACTTGGCGGCTTCCACCGCCTCGGCGGGTGAATGCGCCCCGCGGCTTACCATCCCGGTAAACCCTTCGGGCACAGCCATGCAGCGGCCATTCAGCTGAACGCCGCCCACACCCAGTCGAGCAGCGAGCTCCTGATGGTCGTGGAGTGTAAGCCTTTGGCGAAACTCGGCAGGTATCTCCTCAACGAGCCGCATGATTTCTTCGACCGACGAGCCGGGCTTGCGGATGTGCACACGCCAGAAGCCTCCGGCCGTCAGCGCGTCGGCAATCGCCTGCGCCTCGCCGGGGTAGAAATACGTCGGAGTGATGGCTATAAGTTTCATATTCCGGACGTTATCCGCCGCATACGGCGCGTATTACGGTAATTTTCATCCCTTCGCGTAGCGGTATCTCCGCCCACTGCGAGCGCGGAGCCAGCGTATTGTCAACGGCCACAGCCTGACCCGGCCCGTCGAGCCGTTCGGCCTTCAGCAGCGCCGCCAGCGTCGGCAACGCCTCGGCATCCACCATCACCGTCCGTTTGTTTATTTCAACTTCCATTACTATATGCAGTTATATCTCAAATAATCTGTCGGTTATCCCATATTGTAGGGATGTACCCCGGTGCATCCGACTATCGTACGACTGCCCCTATAAACGCAAAAAACCGCTGCACTGGGGGCAACGGTCGGCATCTTTTTCCGTCGGGAATCCGGGAAACGTGATTCCGGTGGCGAAACTGTGGGGAGGAAGCGCTCAAACTCCTTCCGGCGGTGCTGGCCGCGTCAAGTTCAAAGGGTATAATCTCAGACAGCCGCCCGCCAACCGGGCCGACTGCCACCCCTCTTGAGCATCGGGTGTGGTATCTTCACCTGCAAAAGTACTAATTCCCCCGCTCATTTGCAACAGGCACTATTTCAAAAAGATTTTTCAATTTGCTTGAGTTTTCCAAATTATTTATAACTTTGCGAATGCAGACCGCATCGCAGACCACGCCAGTTGGGAGCGGTTCTCCGAACCGTTTTCCGGTCTGGGGTTCAGCGGAGTGGGATGTAGTGGAAATACATAAGAAAGCGTTTATCCGCGCTGATTCTTGACGAATAGGAATTCTCGCAAAATTTCAATTAGATGTCAAGGATTGAGCAACGGTAGATGCCCGTGGATATGTAATAGCCTGCATTCGGCCTATTTCGTGAGAAATACAGCCGGACGCATTGATTGCATATACTGGCGTGGGCTTCTGGCGTTGCCGTCCGACATCTAAGGGCAATGCGAGAAGCCTCTATTCGTAGGACGGTAACAGATACAGATTCCTACGCTTTTTCTTTTTATAAACCAATCATGCCTACGAGAGGATGACCGCGGCAGCTGCAATGAAATGGAGAAATCCATATCCATTCAGACCATTTCAGAATATCTCGCGTGGGTAAAAGACTGTTATGACCACCATGAAGGAAGTGGTGCGCTCTTTTTCAGAGGTCAGGCTGACCAAAACTGGGAATTACAGCCCTCGATACTCCGAGATAACAGACTGAATGAAAAGAGGCTCATACTCGACTATAAGCAAGTGTTTGCCGTTGAACCGGATTATCCCGAGCGCATTGAGCGGATTTTGGTGGAAATGCAACACCATAAGATTCCGACACGCTTACTTGACTGGAGTATAAGTCCTCTTGTTGCACTTTTCTTCGCATGCGCCTATGAATCGAACAAATGGGGCACGGTATATTCTCTGAATCCATGGAGTGTGTATAAACGCCCCCTACAAAAAGATGCTCCGACATTCCACTTTGAAATCATGAAGGAATGCCGATTGCTTTTGGCTCTTGGCCAGACAACCGAAGAAATTCAGGAGCATTGTATGCGTAAGCACGGATATTCTTTAAATTCGTCTGAACTTGATATGCCTCTTCCCATCGTGGGACGCCACATGGATCCAAGAGTTTCAAGTCAACAAGGATGTTTTGTAATCTGGGGAACGGATTATAGGAATCTTGACACTTTTTCTTCGTATTCGGGTAACATAAAGGTATGTAAAATCCCGAGGAAGGCGAAAGCACATTTATTACAAAGCCTATCGCAACTTGGCATCAATAGTTTCACAATCATGCCAGATTATGAAGGCTTCCTTAAATCAATCCAAATAAACGGAAGCATATATTCGTTATACACATTCAATTAAAGAGAATAAATCGCAAAGAGCAATCTATAGATATGATAAGAATTATATTTTTGTTATTAGGCTTATTCCCATTTATAGCTGAAGCCGAATCTTTTGACATGGGAATATTCCACTACGACACTTTGGAAAGTAATCCCGATGAAGTCTCAATAACTTATTATACAGGACCTGATGAATTCCAAATATTTGAGATTCCTGAATCTGTCGAGTATAATGGCAAGACCTATAAAGTCACAGAAATTGCGCGCATAGAACCTGTTCGCGGTACAACATATCCCATAATAATTCCTAATACAATTAAAACTATTGCGCGCAATGCCTTTAACGGGAACACGTCTCTAATTGGCAACCTAATAGTTCCTTCCTCTGTAACAACCATCGGGGAAAATGCTTTTGGCGGGTGTACTGGATTTACTGGCGATTTGATAATTCCTTTATCTGTCACCACCATCGGGGCACATGCATTTTACGGGTGTACCGGCTTTACAGGCGATTTGATAATTCCTTCATCAGTAACAGAAATTGGACGCTATGCATTCCAAAAATGTACCGGTTTTTCCGGAACACTTACAATTCCTCCCTCGCTAAAGAAAATTGATGACGGATCTTTCTATGGTTGTTCTGGCTTCAATAAATTAGTTATTTCTGCAGGTGTTGCGGAGATAGGGATTAGTGCTTTCGAATTCTGTGAGGGATTTTCAGGATGTTTGAAAATTCCGGATACTGTAAAAATTATAAATGAAAGAGCATTTATGTACTGTAACCATTTCGACAGGCTTCTTTTGGGAAATTCAGTTAGCGAAATAGGGATGAACGCCTTTTATGGATGTAATCGTATTTCAGGGGAGATTGTTTTTCCTGAATCGGTAATGAGCATTGGCGGATATGCATTTAAATACTGTGACCATATACAATCCCTGGTGTTTACTTATGAAAATGTTACAATTGGGGCATTGGCTTTCCCTGACAATAATGGACTGGAATACATAGTCTCTCAGTCTGAAACTCCTCCAAATGCGGAACTCTTTGCATTTCCAAAATCTGCCTACGACAAGCCATTGTATGTACCAGAGAAATCCATTTCCTTATATAAAAATGCTGTGGAATGGCGTTCATTTAAATATGTAAATCCGATTAGTGGTACTGATGTAACACTCACGTTAAATGTTAAGTCTTTAACTCTGAATATCGGTCAGACCGAAAAACTTACAGCAACCGTATTGCCTGAGAACACTTCGGACAAGACCGTCACATGGGCATCGGACAATGAGGCGATCGCAACGGTTGCCGCAAACGGAACCGTGACAGGTGTTTCTGTCGGGGTGGCCAACATCACAGCTAAATGCGGGGATGTTTCAGCAACATGCAAGGTGACCGTAAATCCCGTACCTGCCGCAACGGTAACAATCAATGTTCCCGATACAAAGATATACGTCGGCGACAAATTGACGCTTTCGGCTATGGTTGCACCAGACAACACGACCGACAAGACGTTGATTTGGACATGCTCGACTCCGGAGATTGCAACTATTAATGCACAGACCGGAGAGCTGACCGCTATCGCACCCGGAGAAGCGAGAATCAAAGCTACATGCGGAGAAGCGACCGGTATGGCAACAGTTACCATCATACCGGTTCCCGCCACATCGGTTACAATAAGCACGGATGACATAACGCTCCTTGTCGGTCAGACAGGAAAGCTGACCGCAACTGTATTTCCCGAGAATACGACAGACAAAAATATAGTATGGGAATCGGATAAGGACGCAATTGCAACGGTCACCTCCGATGGTACCGTTACAGCTGTTTCAATCGGCGTAACAAACATCACGGCGACATGCGGAGACGTTACATCCACATGTAAAGTTACTGTCCTCCCAAGAATCGAGGCTCCAATAGATTTTGTCAGAAAGGGCAACGGAACATCGTGTACCTTTATCGTAATGATGAACCTGTCGGATGCGCAACTTGCTCAAAAGGGATATAAATTTGTCTATGGATATACCGATATTCAAGGTTCGGAGCATATTATAACCACCACAAATCTCAGGTACTGCCATACAACTCCAGAGGTTTACAATAACAACGGAAACGATTTTTGGGTATATGCCTTTCTGACAAACGACGACGGCACAATCGTCTGCAGCACACGTCGCCATCTCGACGGCCGGATAGACTTTGAAGCGAATGCCAAAATGCTAAGCCATTATCTCAATAGATTAGACAACATATACAATCCAGAAAACTGGATTACAGCAACATCACACGGAGCCCAAATAACTCTGCCGTGCGCTGAAAATGCTTTTGTCACCGTTCATGCCATTAACGGAACATTCATGTTCAAGCGAAACTATGAAAACGGCATAGAAATAATCGATGAGATTACAAGCAGTCACCTTGTACCGAGCATTTACATAGTAACAGTTAGTTGCGGCGATACAACAACTTCCCAAAAAATCACAATCAGATAAAAGATGAAAACAACCATAAAAAGCATATTATGCGGTATTGCATTATTTTGCAGTATGGCAGGATGGACGCAAAGGGCCAATGGAGAGAAACTTGCAATCAAGGCGCACACCAATATCAGCCTGAACAATGCAATCGACCTTGACAGCCCGATTGACGGGATAGACAACAATTCGTCATGCAATGATTTCGGCATCGACTTCGGCTGGACTTTCTGGCATAAGAATAACCATAGCCTTGAAGCAAACATAGGTATTGGTTATAGAGCGGCATCGGTAAAAATGGAGATTGAGAATCTTGATTACTATTATTCGGCTCCTGCCGAGGCTGATATGGACGGTGAAAAATACATCCGTTATTATGAGATAGGCAACCTCTCTCAAAAGTCAACTTTCGGACGATTCGAAGTGCCATTGTATTTGAGCTATGCCTATAAATGCAATAATCGGCTCAGCGTCCATGCCGATCTGGGGTTCAGTTTAGGATTTAACGTCTCGACAAAACTGTCAAGTCTCACTGGAGAGGGATACAGTTATGGTGTATATCCACAATATGACAACTTAAAAATCGACGAGAGTTATATGAACTCTTTCGGCCGAAGCAATTACACAAAAGAGATGGGAGGCGAGCCTCATGCTAAAAGTTTTTCATGTTCAATTCTTGCCGGCATTGGAGCCGAGTTCAAAATCTATGGGCCACTTGCCGCAGATTTAAGTTTCAGATATACCCGCGGCCTCACTAACCTGTATGAACCCGCCTCCGCGCAGGGAGGAAATTTCAATGCATCGAATTCACCCATAACTTACTCGGTGAAAGATGGGCAGCAAATCAAGTCTCTGACAGAATATCTTAACACTTCTAAACTATCACTAATATCTTTGGACATTTCATTAATATACCGATTCTAAAGGATTACTGCAATCAGACACCCTATAATTCCCATTAAGGCGGCAGAACTGTTGTTCTACCGCCCTAATGGTCTTTGGACGGATTTTTCGGCATTGCTCAGACTGGAGGAAGGCACCGCCATCTCGTCGACCTTCACCGCCCGTTTGTTTATTCCACCTTTAATTGTACAAACTAATTATATCTCTATTGTCAACAGATTACTCAACTAATAGAAATAACGTGGAAAGATGCCCTCGGCATGTATGATTCGCACACATTACATCGCATAGAGATGGCTATACATTGTGGGGGGTGACCGGAATCGATGTCACTGATTACCGTATGCGACACCAATCGAATCAACAAATCGGCAAACAGGCAATCTCACGGCGAACCTACGGAGAAGTCGGCATGTTTATATTCAGTAAACAGTCGGTAAGTAACTGGTCGAAATTATTTTAATATTTCCGGGAGGAAAATTTTCAGGAGAT
>ERZ838577.1981-NODE-1981-length-24650-cov-5.634235_pt1 | contig 24650 bp, 24 predicted proteins | sample MGYA00519682_ERZ838577 | MGnify/ENA primary metagenome ERZ838577 (study PRJEB31850, sample SAMEA3708838) | human gut metagenome | biome: human gut; feature: human-associated habitat; material: faeces | place: China | collected 2014 ...
TCGGTTTCCTAGCAATATTCCTGCAATGGATCGAGAGTACGATCTGGTACCCGACCGTACTTACATTCGGTGCCGTGTCTATCGCCTACATCGGTTTGAATACCTCTGAAGATGCCCTGCTAGCATCGAACAAGATATTCACGCTGGTCACCGTGCTCGCTATCTACTGGGTAGCCACGTTTATCTCCCTGAAAGGATTGGGATGGGTAGGTAAAGTATCCAAGATCGGGGCCATGGTCGGAACGATTATTCCCGCCGGCTTACTGATCGTTTTCGGTATTATTTACATCTCCACGGGAGGCCATAACTACATGGACATGAGCCAAGGTTTCTTCCCTGACCTAACCAAATTCGACAACCTCGTGCTGGCCTCGGGAATCTTCCTTTTCTATGCCGGTATGGAGATGATGGGTATCCACGTGATGGACGTGAAAGCGCCCGCCTCCAAGAACTACCCGAAAGCCATTTTCATCGGTGCCGGAATCACCGTGATCATCTTCGTGCTCGGTACGTTCTCCCTGGGTTTGATTATCCCGGCAAAAGACATTAACCTAACACAAAGTTTGCTTGTAGGATTTGACGGTTACTTGAAATACCTGCACCTGAGCTGGGCTTCGCCGGTTATCGCCATCGCCTTGATGTTCGGAGTGCTGGCCGGAGTGTTGACCTGGGTTGCCGGTCCGTCTAAAGGTATCTTCACCGTGGGTAAAGCCGGTTATTTACCTCCTTTCTTCCAGAAGACCAACAAGATCGGTGTTCAAAAAAACATCCTGTTCGTACAAGGAGCCGTGGTAACAATCCTCGCGTTGTTGTTCGTGGTGATGCCCTCGGTACAATCATTCTACCAGATCCTATCCCAGTTGACCGTACTGTTGTACCTGATCATGTACTTACTGATGTTCTCCGCTGCAATCGTGTTGCGCTACAAGATGAAGAAAGCCGACCGACCGTTCGCTATCGGACGGAAAAGCAACGCCGGGATATGGATTATCGGCGGACTGGGATTCTGCGGAGCCTTGCTGGCCTTCGTGTTAAGCTTTATCCCGCCCTCACAGATCAACGTCGGTAGTAACACCGTTTGGTTCGCCGTACTGATCATCGGATGTATCGTGGTCGTGGCTACCCCGTTCATTATCTACTCCTTGCGTAAACCGTCCTGGAAAGATCCGAACGCGACGATCGCCCCGTTCCACTGGGAAGAACAACCCGTGCAAGCTGCAACTGCAACAGCTACCACACAACCAACCGCTACTCCTAAAGCAACGGATAACACAACTAAAGCATAAACTAGTCTATAAAGTCCGTAAAGTCTATAAAGTTCATAAAGTCATGGACCCTTGCGGGGCGCTTTATTTACGGCCGCGGATGCAGCCGATGAACACTTGTCCGAAGGACACCTGTGACCTTATGGACTTTAAGGACTTTACAGACTTTATGAACTCATTAAAATTACAGGTATGAAAAAAACAATTACAATCAGTGACCTCAAAAACTTAGTAAACGAGGCACACGCTCAAGTGAAAGATTTGAAGGGCGGGAAAAACGCGAATTACATACCCTTCCTCGATAAAATTGACTCTAATTTATTCGGTATATCCGTTTGTCTTCCCACGGGAGAAGTGATAACGGTAGGTGACACGGACTACGTTTTCGGTATAGAGTCCGTATCAAAAGTTTACACGGCAATACTTGTATTACGTCAATACGGGGCACAAGCTGTTCTTGACCAGATCGGGGCCGATGCCACGGGATTACCGTTCAACTCGATCATGGCTATCCTGCTGGAAAACGATCATCCTAGCACCCCGCTCGTGAATGCCGGGGCCATCACTGCCGACAGTATGGTGAAACCGGTAGGTAATAGCGATGCCAAATGGAAAGCAATCACCGACAACATGCGTGAATTAAGCGGCAGCGACTTGAAATTACTCGACGAACTTTACAAATCGGAAACCGAGACGAATTTCAACAACCGTTCTATCGCGTGGTTGCTAAAGAACTTTAACCGGATATACGACGACCCGGACATGGCTCTGGACCTTTACACACGCCAATGCTCCATGGGGGTGACAGCCAAGCAACTGTCTATCGCCGCCTGCACGATCGCCAACAACGGGTTAAACCCCGTGACGAAACAACAAGTATTCGAACCGTCACTTTCACCTAAAATTACCTCCCTGATTGCCACGGTGGGATTCTACGAACACACGGGCGACTGGTTGTACACCAGCGGAGTACCTGCCAAATCCGGAGTCGGCGGAGGCGTGTTGGGCGTGATACCCGGTTTGTTTGGTATCGCCGCGTTCGCACCACCATTGGACGAAGCCGGAAACTCGGTAAAAGCGCAAGCCGCTATCAAGTACATCGCCCAAAAACTAAACGTGAATGTATTTGGCGGTGACCAGATAGAAATAAGTCGATAAAGTCTATAAGGTCTATAAAGTCCATAAAGTCATGGACCCTGCGGGCACTTTGTCAACAGCAGCTTAAGCTGCCGTTAGACACTGTCCGAAGAACACAAGTCTGTAACATCAATAAGGTTTGAGGAGTGTCCTTAGGACAAGTTCTAATGGTAGCCTCCGGCTACCATTGATAAAGCGCCCCGCAGGGGTCCACTGACCTTACAGACTTTATAGACTTTATGGACCTTTAAACCCATTTTATCATGAAAAAAAGTAAAGCCCTGGAGAAATTCCTCAACGCCCTCGTGTTACTCGGAAGTATGGCTATCATCGTGATTGCCTCTATCGAACTATTAGAAGGCAACAACGCTCTCAGCGAAACATTTATCTTGAAATTTCATCTTTGGATATGCGGTCTTTTTCTAGCCGACTTTTTTGTCCGGTGGTACACCGACGGCTGGACGGGACGTTTCTTCAGGCATAACATATTCTTCCTACTAGTATCTATCCCCTATCTCAACATCGTTTACAGTCTATCGACTACGATCTCTCACTCCACCTGGCTCATTCTCCGTCTGATCCCGTTGGCGCGAGGTATATACGGGGTATCGCTCATCGTAGGCTGGATGACCCGTAGTCGTATAACCAATCTTTTTGCCACCTATCTCACGATACTTTTCACCACGATCTACTTTTGCAGCATCGTATTCTACTACATGGAACACGACGTCAACCCACCCGTCAAGACCTACTGGGACGCTTTCGACTGGGCTCTGATGAACGTAACCACCGTAGGCTCCAACATCTTCGGGGTCACTAAAATCGGGCAGGTTCTTGCCGTCATCCTTGCCTCGGCAGGCATGATCTTCTTCCCCATATTCACGGCCTACGTGACTACCAAATTCCAATCAAAACGGAAAGGGGTACAAGATCAAACCAACTAGTTGCCATTTACACCTCACTTCCCGTTGGGTCATTCATTTTCAAAATCCGGTGATATACTCCTCGTTTGTAATTACAATACACGAAAAGGAGTTCCATCGGTTTGAAAAAGATATACAAAGCGATTAATACCACAGCCAGTCCCGCATCCTCATCCCTCGAAGTAAAATACCTCTCCCACGAGTAATACAGAAGCCAACCGCTCAAGGCAGCCCCAACCAACACGACAAGCCCGGTCAAAATAATATTAGGATTATTGACCGGTATCGTACCGCGAGAAAGATGATAACACCCAAGCACAGCTTCTCCCAGCACCACGCAAGACGTTATCATCGCCATAAGAAACGGATCGGGATCGTTGTATCCATGCGTCAAATACACCCCCGCGAAGCCGGTAAAAATCATGGTCAGGAGGGCCCAATTCCCCAACATTCGCCGCCGTTTCAACAAGGAAACCACTTCCGGACTCAAATTATTTACAACTCCATTCATCATATTCAATATTAAAAATTACACCAATTTAACGCGGTCCACATACCCCCTGTTCGCGTAAATTACTTTTCCAAATCAAGAATCCGTCTTCTCCCGCCATTTCTTTTCCAAGTCCCTGTAGTCATCCAGTAACTTGGGATACTGGTCGAAAAGATCCGTAACTTTCGCGATGGCTTCTTCCACGGCGCCAAACTCCCTGGCAGGTAAACAAGCCATAGCCAGATAAAAATTGATGTTCCACACCTTGGCCTCGTCTTGCCTATATTCCAGAAAACGTTCGAACACACGAACAGCCTTCCTGTTATCTTCCAATTTGAAAGGAATAATCTCCCTAGCCTGTAAAATAACCAGCGAGGTTGCCCAAAAGAGAGAGAAAAAAGCATCATCCGGGCTTAATTGCAACCCTTTGGCTGACAATTCCAAGGCCACACGAAAGTCCCCTTTCGTGAATAATTCCATGATCTGTCGAGCCAAGTATTCCGGGTCATTATCGACAGTATCACACCACTTGAAATAGGGTGCAAACCACTCCCCCGGAAATTCCTCGTCCAGATAGTCATCTTCCTGGGGAGCCATATGGGCATCTTCTTTCAAAGCCCTGAAAACCTCCGGGCGACAAAGCCGATCATTCAATTCCACCTTCACCTCATCTGAAATTTCGCCCGTGTTCTCCGTCAGTTCTACTAACATCGGGAATAAAGAATACCAATGATAAAACAGGAAAGGATCTTCCCCCGACGAAACTTGTCGCACGATCCGCAATACCAGCTCGTAAGGATTCAGCGCGAGCAACGGGCGAGCCGTTTCACCGGAAAGCCGTCCACTCTCCACCAGTTGCTGCCACAAGGGAGAACCGTAATCACAAAACAACTTGTTCAGCACGAACTTTTCCCCGTCTTTCCCCTCGATTACCCCACACCAATATCCCCCCGAAGGCCCGGGAAGATAAGCAAAATCCTCTTGCACGAGACGATTAAAACTCTCCTTATCCTGAATATACAAAGGATGTTCACACGGTTCCAACGGGATCATGAAACCACAATCCAGCAATTCCTGTAATACCCGGAAATGAGTAAAACTACAATCAAACTGATCTTGAAATTCATAAAGATAATGAATATCATTCCATAACTGATAAGGATCGATCGCGACTTGGCAGAGCTGGTTTACAGACGCTTCCACCAAATCTTCAATCTGGTACATGGACATAGACGTTATTTTTTAATTTATCCGAGATTTACATTTACCCCCGACACATACGATACAAATGTAAACTTTATCTCGGGAAATAAAAAAATAACGTCTATTAAAACAACAAAAGAAGCTGTCACAGGTCATTTCTGACTTGTGACAGCTTCTTCACCTTGCACCCGATACAACGAGTAATTATATCACAGGTTATGTCGTTTTTTATAATTCTCTATCCGGATATCCCGTTCTTCCTGGGACAGGCCGGCCGGAAATTCAAAGGTGGTCCGGGAATTGATCGCCACGTGCTCTACCTTGCCTGCACGTTTCGCGTTTTCCTTGCTCTTGTTTTCTGCCTGCTGGTCTGATGACCCTTTTTCGGAATGAATAACATGATCTTTTTCCATAACTTGAATTATAAAATATTAAACTGCTACTTGATTCAGGGGACAAATATTGATCGCGTTCAATCCCCGTTTACCCTGTTCCAGATCGAACGTCACGATATCATTTTCCACAATATTGGTAAGGACATTATTTACATGAAAAAAGTACTTGTCTGTTCCTGCCAAATCCTTGATAAAACCATAACCTTTCTCCACGTTAAAATGCTCCACCCGTCCCTTCAGGACATCGGGTTCCTCTTGTTTGGCGGTCGATATACTAATCTCTTCCTGCTTGATTTCCTCCTTCTCCCGGTCCGGGTCAGGAGGTGTAGAAGTTATCATACCATACTCGTCTACGTAGGCTATCATGTCATCAAAACTATTTGCCTTCCCAGACTGCTTTCTCTCTTCTTTCCGGTTTTGTTTTTCCAGTCTTCGTGCTTGTTTCTTCTTCTCGTTTTCGCGCTTACCAAATGTTGCGGGTTTTGCCATGTAATTTGTTTTTAGTTATATAAATTGTTCTCGTGTGGGAAAGAGGTTCTTGGTCGAAATCACGATACAAGAGTCCGGACCACGGTCTTGGCTGAAAGTTCAGCCTCACGAAGTTTCTTTCCCGTTAATCTCTGAATGTTGTTCACGAGTTGAACTTCCTCCCGTGAACAGAAAGTCAATGCCTTTCCAGTGTTCCCGGCCCTTCCGGTACGCCCGATACGATGCACGTAAGTTTCGGGCACGTCAGGCAAATCATAATTGATTACCAACGGCAATTCGTTGATATCAATGCCCCTGGCCGCAATGTCCGTAGCCACCATGACCCGCGTTTTCCCTGACTTGAAATTACCCAATGCCAATTGCCGGGCTGCCTGACTCTTATTCCCGTGAATCGCCTGGCTGCCGATTCCGGCCTTGGTCAACACGCGTACGATCCGGTCGGCACTATGCTTGGTTCGTGAGAAAACAAGCACCGACTGGTTCTTCGCCTGCTGCAGGAGCGAGATCAACAAATGACCTTTCTCCGCCTTTTCCACGTAGTAAACAAACTGCTCGATCGCCTCGACGGTCGGGGATTCTGGGGTAATATCAATTCTCACCGGGGTTCTCAGCAACGTTTTTGTCAACGAAACGATAGCCGCGGGCATGGTTGCCGAGAAGAACAGGGTTTGTTTCTCTTTCGGAAGCTTGGGTACGATCCGCTTGATGTCATGAATAAATCCCATGTCGAGCATCCGGTCCGCCTCGTCGAGAACGAAATACTTCACCTGATCCAAATGCACGTATCCCTGACTCATCAAGTCGAGCAAACGCCCCGGGGTAGCAACCAGAATATCAATACCTCGCTGCAACATATTCACCTGCGAGCCTTGTTTCACGCCCCCGAACATAACCCCGTGACGAACACGGGTATACTTGGCGTAATCGTCAATACACTCGCTGATTTGCAAGGCGAGTTCCCGGGTCGGCGTCAGGATCAACGCTTTAATACCCTTCCGTTTCGCATCCTCCTTGCTGTTCTGCAAAAGCTGGATGATAGGAATGGCAAACGAGGCGGTTTTGCCCGTCCCGGTTTGCGCGCAACCTAGCACGTCTTTCCCGGCCAACGCGACAGGTATCGCTTTTTCCTGTATCGGCGTCGGCATGTTATATCCTTTTTCTTCGATAGCCTTTAAAATCGGCTCGATTATATTTAATTCCTTAAATGTCATATATATATTATTTTTTTACCGTGTTAAAACGGCCACTAATTATGTTGTACTGTCTACCAGCTTCGTTGAATATAAATAATTAAACTTTCGGCCCTGAATAGTTCCAGAAGCCGGGGCACAAAAAAGTTTAATAGATCTGTTTTCAGAAATGAAAAGACACAAGACTAAAAGCTCCTGATTCGCACGAGGGAGCAAGAATAAATTGAACTTAAATCACCCAAAAAGTGGGTATAAAACAGAACGCCATTCTCTCTGTTTTATACCGTTATTGTTCTTAATACCGTCTGGTATTATTCGAATTTCGATCCCGAAATCCACCGTTTGACGGTCTTTCGGTGCGAGGACGGGCAAGGCTTACCGCGATCACTTTTTGATCAACTTCCGTGCCGTTCAACTCCTCAATTGCTTTTTGTCCTTCCGCTTCGTCTGTCATTTCGACAAATCCGAATCCTCTGGATCTTCCTGTTTCTCTATCCAAAATAACTTTTGCCGAAGAAACATTTCCATACTCTGAAAATAATTTGTTTAAGTCCACATCTGTCGTGTTATAACTTAAACCTGCTATGTAAATATTCATCTAAAATAAAAATAAAATTAATACTAACTAGAGAAAAGGATGATTAAAGGTGAGACCTGTTTAATAAATAAAGAAGTGCTTTGTCGATAATATTCGTTACTCTAATTGCAACAAAGATAATACAATAAATCAGAAAAACAATCTTTATTTCCAGAAATATACGCATTCACCCGATAGAATCTATAAAAAAACGAATATTCTTCACTAAATATACCATTGTACATGCGCCGGAGATAAACCGGTGATTCACTAGTGCTTCACTAAGGCTTCGATTAGGCTTCGATTATACATCAATTAGGCTTCGATTGAATATTCAATCAACTTTCAATCAACTTTCAGTTAACTTTCAATGAACTTACTAGTGAGACACAGGTGAGACTACGGCGCGGGTTACCGTCGTCTATCTTCTATCCCGCCCCGTTCTACATGAAAAAAGGACCGCGTGAAAACGGTCCTCTTTATCGTAAAGAAACAACAACAGTTCGACTAACGCGAGTGGTTGAAACCTCTCTGTTTTTGCGGCTCTTTCTTCGCCCACATGAGAGCGCTGTTGGTCGGTTCTTTCAGTTGATTCAACTGGTTGACACAACGATTGATGTCTTCCATCAACAGGTCGGCCAGGTCGAATCCCGTACCCTGACGAACAACGACACGCATGATGATCACGTCCTCCATGGCCTTCGGCATCGTGTAAGCAGGAACTTGCCAGCCTTCCACGTGCAAAGCGTCAGACAAATCATACAAGGTCCATTTCCGGTTTGGATCGTCTTTCAACTTCCAGATGAACAACGGGTTCGGCATCTCATCGCTGAAGAACTCGAAGATTCCCATGTCCTTCAATTGTTTCTTCAAGTACAAGCAAACGTTCAAGCAATTCTGTTGAACTTTCTTGTACCCGTCTTTACCCAATCGCATGAATTGATAGTATTGAGCTAATACTTGATTACCCGGACGGGAAAAGTTAATAGAAATACTCGGGATATTAGCTCCCAGGTAGTTCACGGCAAAGTTCATTTCCTCGGGCAAGTATTGTTTGTCTTTCCAGACAACCCAGCCCACACCGGGATAAACCAACCCGAACTTATGCCCGGAAGTACTGATAGAAAGTACCCATTTCAAACGGAAGTCCCAAAGCGTGTCCGGATCGATGAACGGGTGAATGAAACCTCCGGTAGCGGCGTCCACGTGGATGCAGATTTCCCAGCCCTTCTCGGCATTCAGCTTATCCAAGGCGTCATTGATCTCCTTCACGTTATCGTTCAATCCGGTGATCGTCACTCCCTGGATCGGCACCACGCAAATGGTGTTCTCGTCACAAGCCTTTACCACATCCTGCGGGTTCAACGTGATCTTGTCCATCGTCACGGGAATCATACGCATTTCCACGTCCCAGTAGATCGCGAACTTCTCCCAAACCACCTGCATACAGGTTGAAATGATAAAGTTCGGTTTATCGGTGGGAAGACCTTTCGCTTTACGTCTCTTTTGCCAACGTTTCAAAGCAGCGATACCGCCCAGCATACAAGCCTCGGAAGAACCCACCGTACTCGTACCCGTGCAATAGGGTTTCTCCGGGGAATTCCACAACTTGGCAAGAATATTCACGCATCGACGTTCTATTTCCGCGGTTTGCGGGTACTCAGTTTTATCGATCATGTTCTTGTCCATGTTCTCGGTCATCACTTTTCGAGCGTAATCATCCATCCATGTTGTCACGAAAGTCGCCAGGTTCAAACGTGAATTTCCGTCCAGCATTGCCTCGTCATGCACGATTTGATAAGCGACCTCGCCCGGCATCATACCCTGTGGCATCTCGTATTTCGGCGCAACTCGGGCCTCTTCATCCGTCCCAAAAACCGGTGTGATAGGATTTTCTGTCTTCATAATTTAATTAGTTTAGTTTATTTAGAATATTAAAAACAAGGGATTGTCAATGATGACATCCGAGAGTAATTACGGCGTCACGGGACGAAAGTTTCAGCCATTCCCCAGATTTAACAACACTTGTAATTTGCTGACATCACTTACAAGTCCTTGACAACAAGCCCCAGATAACGAGTCAGCTCCAACGCTTGCAACGACGAAACGATCACACCTTTCAAATCATCAATCCCCAGCCGGATTCCCGCCATTTGCGACGAGCGCAGGTCGATACCCTTCAACGGCGTTCGGGAAAATTCAACCTCCGTCAGGTTGCACGTGTCGAAGCCCACCGGGGTCAAACGACAACTCTCCATACTCCCGCTTTGAAGATCGCTATGGGCGAATAACACGTGTTTCATCTTGCCCATGGAAAGATTCACGTACCGGGCGTTGCAATGATGAAAAAGGACATGATTGAACACGCTCTCACCCAGATTCGTCCCCATCAACTTGCAACCGATAAACTCCACCCGGTACAACATGCTATCAGAAAAATCCACGTTCGACAGGTCACAATTCTCGAATCGTACATCCGTGAGTTGAGCCCCACGAAACCGACACTCGCAGAAGACCACGTGATCGAACACGCAATGACTCAAACTCAGGTTCGACACGCTCGCACCCGTGACCGATTCCTTGCGGAAAAACCGCTCGCTGACTTCCTCTTCCGGTAAAACCTCCTCGAACCGGACATCACTTTCCTGTATTCCCTGCACGACCGGTGGAATAATCTTCATCCCCTCTCCTGTCTTGTTATTTTTCTGTTTCAATACCATCTTGTTATCTATATTTCATTTTAAAAGTTGCCCCGAAAGCACGTGTCAACAAATCTATATATTTTTATTAGTATTTCAACAAAAGCGAAACAGAATTCTAAACCTTCCCGGTTGATTTCCAGTATAAAATAGATGACACACAAAACAGATTAATTCTATATTACCATGGAAAAAAGTTTCTTAAAACTCATAGAACACAGCATAAAAGAACACTGGCACCTACCCTCGCTGACCGATTACGAGGGGGCCGAACACAATTACAAGGACGTGGCCCGCTGGATTGAAAAATTGCATATCCTTTTCGAACGGAGCGGGCTACAAAAAGGAGATAAAATAGCACTATGCAGCCGGAACACCTCGAACTGGGGAATTGCTTTTCTCGCCACGCTCACTTACGGGGCGGTGGCGGTGCCCATCCTCAACGAGTTCAAACCCGATACCATACACCATATCATCAACCACTCGGGAGCACGCCTACTCTTCGTGGGTAAATCCGTGTGGGACAATATCGACCACGGGCAAATGCCCGGTCTTGACGGGATTCTCGCCATGTCCGACTATTCCGTGATCTCTTCCGACAACAAGGCATTGGTCGAAACTGCCCCCCGGCTAGAGGAACTATTCAAGATGAAACATCCCGAGGGACTAGCCCTCAAAGATATCCACTACCGCCTGGAACAACCTGAAGAACTGGCAATGATCAACTACACGTCGGGCACCACCAGCTCGCCCAAGGGAGTCATGCTCCCCTACCGCAGCATGTGGTCGAACCTCCGCTACGCCCTGGATCAAATGGGGTACACGCCGGGCGAGAAACTCGTGTCGATCCTGACCATGGCCCACATGTACGGGTTAGCTTTCGAGTTCATCTACCCGTTTGCCAGCGGGATACACATCTACTTCTTGCAAAAAATGCCCTCGCCCAAGATTCTGGGTGAAGTTTTCGCCAATATCCGCCCGCACCTCATTGTAGCCGTACCCTTGATCATCGAGAAAATCATCAAGAGCCGGGTACTTCCCCAACTGGAACGGTTTCACATCAAACTAATGCTTAAAATACCCGTTCTCGGGGGAAAAGTCCGGCACAAAATCAAAAAGCAGATACTCGACGCTTTCGGGGGACGATTTAAATTACTCGCCGTCGGGGGAGCCGCCCTCAACAAAGAAGTCGAGGCATTTCTCCACTCCGTGAAATTCCCCTACACCGTGGGTTACGGGATGACCGAATGCGGTCCCGCCATCGCTTTCGACCACTGGCAGACGTTCCGACCCACCTCCTGCGGGAAAGCCGTCGATCGCATGGAAATCAAGATTGATTCCGCTGACCCGTTCAACCAAGTCGGGGAGATCCTCACGAAAGGAATGAACGTTATGGAAGGCTATTATAATAACACCGAAGCCACCGAAACCGTACTATCTTCTGACGGTTGGTTACACACCGGTGACCTCGGCGTGCTCGACAAAGAGGGCTATCTCTACATCAAAGGTCGCAGCAAAAGCCTTATCCTCGGCCCCAGCGGGCAAAACATCTACCCGGAGGAAATCGAGGACATCTTTAACGCCCAGCCTTACGTGGCCGAATCTCTCGTCATCGAACGTGACGGAAAACTCGTGGCGCTCGTCTATCCTGATGCCGAAGCCATGAAGCAAAACAAAGTTTCCCGGGAAGCTCTCGTCAAAATCATAAACGACACCCGCAAACAAGTCAACCAACAAATCCCGGCGTACAGCCAGATCGCCCACATCCAAATCCATGACGAGGAATTCGAAAAAACTCCCAAGAGAAGCATAAAGAGGTATTTGTATCAATAACGACTCGGTCGTTATTGATACAAATACCTGTTACAAGTTTGCAGGTTACAAGTTACAGGTTATCCCCCTGCAAAAAGCCATCCCAAAAAATTTCAACAATCCAAAACCTGTAACTTCTAACTTGTAACCTGTAACCTGCAATGGCGTAGCCGTAACCTGTAACTGATAATTTATAAATAATTATGCCGTGAAGGACATAATTATTTATAAATTATCACTATATTTACATTCACACATAAAACAACAAGAACATGAAAACACTAAAAACAATCATTCCTATAGGAATTCTTCTATTCTCCTGCCTGTTTGCGGTAGGTGAAAAGAAACAGAAAACCGACACGACCGGTATCGACAAGATCGAGAAACTAATGAAAAGTCGTATTTTCTATATCGAGGTAGATCAAGCTTTCCCCACGGGTAACAGCAGCATCACCATAGATTCCAAATACGGGCAGAAACGCATCGGTGGTGAAGGCTACGTGTCGCTGGCAACCAACGAGGGACAAATATTCTTCCTTGACACGGTTGCAACCGGACGCTTACCCTTCTTTGGACGGGCTTACTCGGTTGAATACGGCAAAGGCGGAGGCATTGAATTCGAAAAAGCTAAAATAGAGAAAGAATCTCTTAAAGTAATCAATAAACGCAAAAAGCACTACATCGAATACAAATTCAACGTGCGCAATCACAACGATGTCTTCAACTTCCATGTTGAAGTTTACGGAAACGGGAAATGCTCGGTCAACGTGACCAGCAACAACCGGGCAAGTATCTCGTATGCCGGTAAATTGACCCCCATCCCGGATGACAAGAAAGAAATTTACCTGAAATAACCGGAAGATCATGGTGTAACGATTTATATTCGTTACACCATAATTTTCAAAACCAATTACTTGGAATTCGTCTCCAGGAAATGGACCAGAACTTCCCGTTGAAGTGAAAAATTAGTATCTTCCTTCTGAACGTATTTAAGCAATTGCATTCCATCTTGACGGAATTTAGACTTCATTACTCTATCCTCCTCTATCTCCTCGGATAACTTCAACAAATACATGGATGCAAATTCTATTTTACTCATCCGGTCCTCCTCCTTGTCATACCGATCAATAAGCTCCTCCACGCTCATACTCGTCAATTCTTTCACTGGAAGCCCCAAAACCTCTTGAGTCAACAAATCAAACTCGGCCCAGTCCTGCTGACGGATTTTCTTTCTATCCATAATCGCTTTAGCAACCCGTGAAATGAAATCCTGAATCATACGTATCAAATAATCTTGTTTTATCATAACGCCTTCCTTTTATATATTCAATTACAAAGTTACCACAACGTATACTCGATATCACCCTTAAAATAATACAGACAAGCACGGAAGCTATCGGCCATATCAATCAATCGGCTTTAACGATAAACATCACGAATTAACAACTACCAAATTTAACTACAATAAATGGAAAATGCAAAGCCCAAGAAAGGGAGTATCAAAAGCCTTTTTTACAACTCCCTCCCGGTTTCACCGCATTGAGCCCGAAGGGCGAAAGAGTTCCTAAAAGAAAATCGACTTTTCCCTCCCTAGTTTACAAACTTCAGTTTCTTCCCTCCAAATACTCTTCCTTGAAGATATTCACGCAGAAAACAAAAATAGACAACAACAACGGGCCGAATATAACTCCCATGAAACCGAACAGAGAAAGCCCGATCACCACCCCGAAGATCGTGATCAACGGGTGGGTATCCGCCATTTTCTTCTGTAACATAAACCGAACCAAGTTATCCACGTTGGCGATCACCACCAGAGCATAGATTGCCAACCCGATCGCCATTCCCCAGTGCCCAGTCATCCCCATGTACAAGGCCAACGGCGCCCAGATTAACGCGGTTCCGACAATCGGGATAATCGTGGCGAAACAAGACACGAATCCCCACAACACGGGACTAGGAGCCCCGAAAATAAAGTATCCCACCATGGCAATCGCCCCTTGAATCACGGCAAGTAAAGGAATCCCTATCGCGTTGGATTTCACAATCATGTTAAACTCGTGCAACATATTTTTCTTATTCCGCTGGTTAAAAGGCAGAAGATCATTCACGTAAGCCTCCATACTCTTCCCCCCGATCAACATGAAGTAAAGCACGAAAAGCAAGACAACCACGTTAATGGCGAAACTGCTAATACTTCCCATTAACACTTGCCCGATCTTGGGCAAAACGGACAAAATCGTGTCGATATTTTCCCTACTCAGCACGTCGTACCCTACTTTTTCCTGAATCAAATCCGCCACGTGTTCCACCGGGGCCACAAGACTGTGCGGGTCCAGGTTTATCGCCTGCAACTTGTTCACGAACACCCACACGACAAGCGAGAGCGGGATAAGAAAACAAAGAATCGTTTCGCACAACAAAAGAATCGCCATGATACTACGTTTCATACGCTTTTTCTCTGTCAAGTACAACATCTGGTTACGCAACAGGATATAAATCGTCATGGCACCCAAAATGCCGCTAAAAAATGGTAAAGTTTTCAGGAATATAAGCGTTCCCAGCAACAAGATAATAATCACGAGAGAGTATCTCCAATATTGTTCTTTAAGGCTCATTTTTATCACAATTAACGTTTTACAATATAAAGCTAAACAGACCGTCTCTTTAGCTATTGTATTAACGGAAACAGAGAAAAAATGTTTAATTTTATAGCGTATCAAATTTAATACAACGTCTTCCGCATCGCTTCCCGGTTCAGGATAGTAATTTCCCGGCGATTCACCGCGATCATCCCCTCGTCCGCCAGCTCGTACAACACTTTTGCCAGCGCCGGACGGGTCACCCCGAAATATTCAGCTAGTTCTTGCTGAGACTTATCCAACAGGATTTTCTTCTTATCCGGGAACGCCAGTTCAAGAATATAATGAATCAATTTTCCCCGGATCGTCTTGAAAGACAGGAATTGCAATCGCCCCGTCAGGAATGTAGTCCGGTTAGCATTCACGGACAGGAAATTCCGCAGGAACACCTCGTTACGTCCCATTTGCCGGAACACGGATTCTTTCGTGGCTATGAACACCTCTGCCTTTACCGACACGGTTGCCGTCACCGGAAAATGATTATCTTCGGCAAAAAGAAATGCCGGGGCAAGTGCCCGCGGAGCCTGAATCGCCTCGATCCGCAACATAGCCCCCGAATCGTCCGTCATCTCCGCCTCGACCTCTCCTTCCAGTAATATATAGAGGAATCGACACACCTCTCCCTGCCGGAAAACGACATCTCCCTTCACGTAACTCTTCACCGTAAAATCAAACCCTTCCAGGAATTGTTCCCATTCTCTTTCAGGAATTCCCGCGCACAAGGGACATTTGAAAAGTCGTGTTATTTCCATAGCTTACATTTCTTTATTATATTTACAAATATATTATTTTCTCCTTTAGATTCACTCTAAATTACCCTTAACTTCCTGTTTTAATCTTTCAATTTTTAACCTTTCCTACTCACACTCGTACAAATTATAGAAATTTAAACTCATGACTGTAATTTATATTACAAATATTGTTTCATCGCCCTCGTACATTCGCGACCAACAATTGAAAAAAGTATTTATTAAACACACTAGACCATGGAAAAAATGTTTTGTTACCAATGTCAGGAAACAGCTAAAGGAACAGGATGCACCGTACGCGGAGTATGTGGAAAAACATCTGATGTCGCTAATATGCAAGATTTATTATTATTTATTCTCAAAGGGATTGCCCACTACCGGGTACAACTCCGGGCCCTGGATGCTGTCGATCACACGGCCGACCGTTTTATGCTCGACGGCCTGTTCATGACGATCACGAATGCCAATTTCGACAAACAACGTTTTGTCGAGAAAATCAAAGAAGCTTTCAAACTACGGGAACAATTGAAACAAACGCTTTTGAAGAAAGGCGGTAAACCCGAAAACATCACTTTCGAAGGTGCTCATTGGACGGCTAACACACCAGAAGAAATGGAAGCAAAATCCGGTAGCATCGGCGTGCTTTCCACTGAAAACGAGGACATCCGTTCCCTGAGAGAAATGCTCACCTACGGGATGAAAGGAATGGCAGCCTACACGGAACACGCCCATAATCTCGGACACGAGAATCCTTCCATTTACGAATTCATTGACCGGGGATTGGTGGCGACCACACTACCTCTATCCGCGGATCAATTAATACAGTTAGTCCTAGAATGCGGTAAAAATGGCGTTGATGCCATGGCCCTTCTCGACAAAGCCAACACCGACACCTACGGGAATCCCGAAATCACAAAGGTCGACATCGGAGTTCGCAAAAATCCGGGAATACTGATCAGCGGACATGATCTGCGAGACCTGTACGAGCTTCTGGAACAAACCGAGGGAACCGGGGTTGACGTTTACACGCACAGCGAGATGCTACCCGCCCACTACTACCCGGCATTCAAGAAATACAAACATTTCGCAGGCAACTACGGAAATTCCTGGTGGAGACAGGTGTACGAGTTCCAGCACTTCAACGGCCCGATGTTATTCACCACGAACTGTATCGTTCCCCCGCACCCGGACGCGAACTACAAAGACCGGGTATACACCACCGGGTCAGCCGGATTCCCCGGTTTCAAACACATCGAGCGCAAACCGGGACAACCCAAGGATTTCAGCGAGATTATCGCACAGGCCAAGAAATGCCCGCCACCAACAGAAATTGAAAGCGGAAGCATCGTCGGGGGATTCGCCCACAACCAAGTCTTTGCCCTAGCCGACAAGATCGTCGAAGCCGTAAAATCGGGAGCAATCCGCAAATTCTTTGTCATGGCAGGTTGCGACGGGAGAATGAAAAACCGGGAATACTACACCGAATTTGCCCAGAAATTACCCAAGGACACGGTAATCCTTACCGCCGGGTGTGCGAAATACCGCTACAATAAACTACCGCTTGGAGACATTAACGGAATCCCCAGAGTTTTAGATGCCGGACAGTGTAACGATAGCTACTCGTTGGCCGTGATCGCCTTGAAACTGAAAGAGATTTTCGGCGTAAAAGACATCAATGACTTGCCTATCGTTTACAATATCGCCTGGTACGAACAAAAAGCCGTGATCGTGTTGTTGGCGCTTTTGTATCTGGGCGTGAAAAATATCCACCTCGGCCCCACCTTACCGGGCTTCCTTTCCCCCAACGTGGCGAAAGTTCTCGTGGAAAAATTCGGAATCGCCGGAATTACTACCGCAGACGATGATTTGAAATTCTTTTTGGAAAACTAAAAAATACACCATAACGAAAGGGGGCGGAAGATTTGTTCCGCCCCCTTTTCATTCCTATTTTTTTGCCGGATAGTGATCGGCATAAAAATCCACAACCATCATCATCGCCGGACAGTTCTTCATCCTATCCGCCAACAATCCATCGGCAGCAGATGCGCAATAACGCGCGTATTCAAGGAAACGAGGCTGGTTTCTCCTCTCGTTCTCCAAGCAAAGCGTTATCGCCCGCTCGTAAGCGTCAATCGCCTCCTCGTCCCGGCAAACCTCCCGGCAGAAATCGCCCATACTGATCAATTCCCGGATCTTCTCCTGCACTTTATCGCTATCGAGAACTGAGGCCCGGTAAGCCTTGATAGCCGCATCAAGCCCAACAGCATTAAAATAAACCTGTCCTTTACTCGCTACCGCCACCCGTTGATCTTCTTTCATTTTTCCCATACTCAACATCATTAATAAAAAAAAGACATAAATCCACAGCCGTCACCGGATGTATAAAGATTCATGTCTCATTTTCTGCGCACAAAGATAAGAAGAAATTCTCGAATATCCTACTCTTGTTCTGTTAAAACCTATATCTTCGCGAACCGATAAAACATGATTAAACCGATGATCCACTCAAAAGCGGACTACATACACGACCGGATTGCAGAGGGAGAACACCAGCAACAGGATTTCAAATTCGAGATTTCCGATGCCCGCAAAATAGCGAAATCCCTTTCCGCCTTTTCCAACACGGATGGCGGCAGGTTACTTATCGGAGTCAAGGATAACGGAAAAATCGCCGGAGTACGCTCGGAAGAGGAAATATACATGATCGAAGCGGCGGCCAAACTCTACTGTAAGCCACAAATTTCCTGTGACTTGCAAGTCCATCAAGTCGAAGGGCGCACGGTACTCGAAGTTGTCGTTCCACCCGGCCAGCAAAAACCCTATCTTGCCAAAGACCACGACAATCGCTGGTGGGCCTACATACGGGTACGAGATGAAAATATTCTCGCGACACCCGTACACATCAAAGTCTGGCAACAAGCCGGAACACCCAAAGGTTCATTTGTACATTACACGGAGAGCGAACAACTCCTGCTGGATTACCTCAACTCACACGACGCGATCACGCTGAATCAGTACTGCCGATTGGCAAAGATTACCCGCAACAAGGCGGAAAACACACTAGCCAAATTCATCCGCTTCGAACTGATCGAACCCTTCTTTGACGGACAACGCTTCCTTTTCAAACAAAACGAAAAGGATTAACACATTATCAATCACGCTTTCAAGTCATCAATCATCATCCGGGCAAATCGCACGGAAGCCCCAGCATCACCCAATTTATCGTTCACATCGTCATACCCGGCCAACATCTGATTTCGTTTCTCCCCTTCCGGCAGAATTGCCGACAGTTCCCGCAACACGTTCTTCTCGTTCAACTTCTGCATCAACAACTCGGTCACGACCTCACGCCCGGCAATCAAGTTTACCAGCGAGATGTATTTCACTTTCACGAACGTCTTGAACAGGAAATAACTGAATGCCCCGCCTTCACCGCTATAACAAACGACCTGCGGAGTTCGCAGGATAGCGGTTTCCAGTGTCGCCGTACCCGAGGTAACCAAAGCTGCACGTGCCTGTTTCACCAACCGGTAAGTCTGCCCGTAAACGATCTTCACGTTCATATCCCGCAGATAAGGAGCGTAATCCGCATCACTCATGGAAGGCGCCCCCGCGATCACGAACTCATGATCGGGAAAATGCTTCACCATAGTCAGCATCTTCGGTAAAACGTGTTTCAACTCTTGCGAACGACTCCCCGCCACCAAGGCAACAATCGGTTTACCCGACAGCCCGTTCGCCTTCACGAATTCATCAAAAGTCTCTTCCTTGAACGGCCGATCATGAATCGCATCCACGAGAGGATTACCCGCGTATTGCACGGGATAATCATAACGGGCGTAGAAATCCACCTCAAATGGGAAGATCACGAACATCCGATCGACCAGACGCTTGATTTTCTTCACCCGTCCCGTGTTCCAAGCCCATATCTTCGGAGAAATATAATAGAAAACCCGGATACCCGCCTCTTTAATAAACTCGGCCACCCGGAGATTAAAACCGCCATAATCCACAAGAATCACCACGTCGGGCTTCCATTCCAGAATGTCCCGATGGCACTCCTCGATGTTCGTCTTGATCTTATCGAGATTCTTCAGGACTGTAAGAAATCCCATAATCGCCGTATCCTTGTAATGGCGCACGATGTCGCATCCGGCTTCCCGCATCAAATCACCACCCCACCCACGGACTTCCGCGTCAGCGTCAAGCCTTCTCAATCCCTTGATCAAATTAGAGGCATGCAAATCTCCCGATGCCTCCCCCGCTATAACGTAGTATCTCATTGGCTTTTTTCTATTCTTTGGGCAAAGATAGAGTTTTTTTCTATCTTTGCCTCCCGCTAGTAAATTTAAAAGTAAACCGCACATGAACATTGTTGGGAAGAAAGTGGCCTATATCACGCTAGGATGCAAGTTGAATTTTTCCGAAACATCTACGATCAAACACAGTCTGGAAAAAGAGGGAGCCGTGACCGTCGGGGAAAAAGAGGGAGCGGATATATTCGTCATCAACACTTGTAGCGTCACCGATATCGCCGAGAAAAAGGGAAGACAAATGATTCGTAAAATCATTCATCGTAATCCCGGAGCCTACATCGTTATCGTGGGATGTTACGCCCAACTCCGAGCACAAGAGATCATGGCCATCGAAGGGGTGAACCTGGTACTCAGCGCACGAGACAAATTCAACGTGGCCCACTACCTGAATCACCTTGAAGAACAAGAACAACACGAACCGCACTCCTGCGATATATTCAAGGTCGGGAATTTCGATCTCGCCTATTCGTACGGGGACAGGACCCGTTGCTTTCTCAAAATCCAAGACGGGTGCGATTACTTTTGCACGTACTGCACCATACCCTTTGCCCGCGGACGTAGCCGAAGTGCCACGATCCAAAGCGTCATCAATGCCGCACGTGACGTTGCCTCCAAGGGTATAAAAGAGATTATCCTCACAGGAGTAAATACCGGAGATTTCGGACGGGGTACGGAAGAAACTTTCTTTGACCTCGTGCAGGAACTCGACAAACTGGAAGAGATTCAACGATTCCGGATTTCCTCCATCGAGCCGAACCTGCTGACGGATGATATCATTCGTTTTGTTGCCTCTTCTCATCGTTTCATGCCACATTTCCACGTACCCCTCCAATCAGGAAGTAACGAAGTGTTACACCTGATGAAACGTCGCTACGAACGGGAACTCTTCGCCGAGAAAGTGCAGGAGATCAAAACTCTCCTTCCCGATGCCTTTATCGGGGTCGACGTGATCGCCGGGATGCGCGGGGAAACACCGGAAGCATTCGAGGACGCCCGTCAATTCATTGCCGGATTGGACGTGTCGCAGTTACACGTGTTCCCCTATTCCGAACGTTCGGGAACCAAGGCTCTCGACATACCTCTTGTCGTACCGCAGGCAGAGAAACATCGCCGGGTAAACGTGTTACTTGACATTTCCGAACAGAAATTACACGATTTCTACACGGCACACGTGGGACAAACCCGTCCCGTGTTATTTGAAGACAGCGAGGTCGCCGGATCAATCGGCGGTTTCACGGATAATTACATCCGCATAGAAATCCCGTACGATCCTTCTCTGGCAAACCGTATCGTACCGGTGGAATTAAAACCCGAGATATTCGGTTCATAAGTTAGAACTAATTTTCAGACTCATAAACTTTCTAAAGTTCGCAAACTTTAGGAACTAATTTTATATTTTTGTCCGGACAAAAGGAATTATTAAAACAAAAATTGATTACAAATGCATGTTTTAGTCACGGGAGCAGCGGGGTTTATTGGTTTTTACCTTGTTCAACGATTACTGGATGCGGGACATATCGTCTACGGTATCGATTCTATCAACCATTACTATGATGTTGCCCTTAAACATGACCGACTTCATGAATGTGGCATCGACAACCCGGCTCCCGGTAAGGAAATCATATCCACCCGGAACGCCGCTTACACCTTTTGTCAGGTAGATTTGTGCGATGCGATGGCCATCCATGAATTATTCAAAACACGAACTTTTGACTGCGTGGTAAACCTTGCCGCCCAAGCCGGAGTCCGTTACAGCCTGGAACATCCTGAAAGCTACGTGCAGAGTAACGTAGCAGGCTTTCTCAACTTACTGGAAGCATGTAAAAAAACAACGTGCAAGAAGTTTATATACGCTTCATCCTCTTCCGTGTACGGCAACAACCAATCGGTTCCCTTCAAGGAAACTGACAACGTGGATCACCCGCTCAGCATCTACGCCGCTACCAAAAAGAGCAACGAGCTCATGGCAAACGCCTACTCCCACCTTTACGGGATACAAACCATCGGATTGCGTTTCTTCACGGTGTACGGTCCCTTTGGACGACCGGATATGGCACCCATGCTTTTTGCCAATGCCATACAACACGATGAAGTGATCCGTATCTTCAATAACGGTAATCTTTCCCGTGACTTCACCTACATTGACGATATTGTCACGGGAGTTGAGAAAATTGTATCGACACCGGGTATCCGAAGGGAGGATGTTCCCGGGATTCCGGCCACGATATACAACATCGGGCACGGCACCCCGATCAAGTTAATGGACTTCGTGCACATACTGGAACAAAACCTGGGCAAAGAAGCTCGTAAAGAATTCATCGGCATGCAACCCGGAGATGTTTACCAAACATGGGCCGACACCTCCCGCTTGCAGGAAGATTACAGGTATACCCCTCACATATCGCTTGAAACAGGAATAGCCCGATTCGCCGAATGGTTCAAAGCATACAACAAATGACAATAATCAACAAGGTATGGGCTGTTTATTTTAGCCCGACTGGAACGACCCGGAAAATAGCCTTCGCCACGGGCCGGGGACTCTCCAGAGCGTTAAAATCCGACTTCGAGGAATATGATTTCACGTTGCCGAAAGCTAGAGTCCAAGCATTACATTTTTCTCCCACGGATCTTGTTGTGTTAGGAACCCCGGTATATGCCGGACGAGTTCCCAACGTGTTGCTTCCCTACCTGAACTCGATAGAAGGCAATGAAGCCCTGGCCATACCAATCGTGCTATTCGGGAACCGGAATTACGATGACGCCTTGATTGAATTACGGGACATTCTCGAAAAAGACGGGTTTCACACCCTGGCAGCCGGGGCATTCGTGGGCGAACACTCCTTTTCCCGAATCCTGGCCAAGAACCGACCAGACGCACAAGACATGGATATCGTGAGCGAATTCGTGCAACAAATTGTCGCAAAACTCCACGGATCAACCGATTCACCGAAACACCCGATTCCCGTATCCGGAATGCCATTCCCTTACCGGGCTTACTACTCGCCCCGCGACCGACAGGGTAATCCCGTGGATATACGTAAAGTCAAACCTCTCACCAATGACCGTTGTAACGATTGCAAACTATGTGCAAAAGTTTGTCCCATGGGATCAATCTCGTTCGACAACGTGAGAGAATTCACGGGTATCTGCATCAAATGCGGCGCTTGCATCAAAAAATGCCCCAAACAAGCAAAATACTACGAAGACGCTGGCTATCTATATCACCAACATGAACTGGAAGAAGAACTGACTCGCCGGGCAGAAAACATGCTTTTTGTTTGAAAATTGTATAACATTTGCTAAATTTGCAACATCATATAGTCAACAAACCGAAAGATAGATGATTAAAGAAACATTCAAATTCTCCATTAGAAGATTGATTCAGACGAAAATAAATGGGGGAATTATTCTTCTATTCGTGGCCTTGGCTGCCATGCTAATTGCAAACACACCATTACGGGAACATTACAATATTTTACTTTCCCAAAACATTACCCTCACCATCGGTAATTTTAATCTCTTCGATCGTCATGACGGCAACCCGATGACCTTGTTGGATTTCATCAATGATGCCCTCATGGCTATCTTCTTCTTTTCCGTCGGGTTGGAAATCAAACGGGAATTATTGGTCGGGGAACTCTCGTCCCCCCGGAAAGCATTACTCCCGGTTATAGCCGCCTGCGGGGGTATGATCGTACCTGTTCTACTTTTTTGGGCGATCAGCCCAGCCGGTCCCGCCACGCGGGGAGCCGCCATTCCCATGGCAACGGATATCGCTTTTTCACTGGGAGTACTCTCCCTTTTGGGCAAGAAAGTACCCTTAAGCCTTAAAATATTCCTTACCGCTTTTGCCGTGGTAGACGACATCGGGGGCATCATCATTATTGCACTATTTTACAGTTCTCATTTGACCGTAGAATACCTCGTTGCCGCCGCCGTTATCGTCACCCTGTTATATATCGGGGGACGTCAAGGAATTCATAATAAACTGTTCTTCATCTTCTTCGGGATCGTTGTCTGGTGCTTGTTCATCAACGCCGGCATTCATCCCACAATCGCAGGGGTTGTCGTGGCATTTACCGTACCCGCTCGCCCGAAGTTGTATATTTACAAATACGTGAACAGTATCCGGGAAAGCCTGAAAAGACTACCGGAAAACTCGAACGAAACCATACTGAGTAATTCGGAACTCTCTATACTGAAAAGCATCGAGTCCGCATCCGATAAGGTTGTCAGTCCACTACAAGCCATGGACGACGACTTGCGAACATTGGTAAATTACGTGATAATGCCCCTTTTTGCCTTTGCCAACGCCAGTATCTCTTTCGAAGGCTTCACCCTAGCCTCGTTACAAGGCGTGTCCATCACCATTTTCGTTTCCCTCGTGTTCGGTAAATTGATCGGTATTTTCTCATTCACCTATCTGTTCATCAAATGCGGTTGGTTGAGCATGCCCGACAAAATGAACATGCAATCCCTTTTCGGAATATCATTACTGGGAGGTATCGGCTTCACCGTATCGCTCTTTATCGCTACGCTCTCTTACACGGGAATGGGTGCCGAAGGAGCTATGTTATTAAATCAAGCAAAAATTGGTATCATCGGAGGTTCCTTATTCGCAGGGATATCCGGTTACTTCTATCTACGACACACCCTGAATAAAAAAACACAAAAATAGCTTTGAAAATAGAATAAAGTCCTTATATTTGCATCCGCATTTGGAGAGGTGGCAGAGTGGTCGATTGCGGCGGTCTTGAAAACCGTTG
>ERZ838577.1992-NODE-1992-length-24585-cov-18.873339_pt1 | contig 24585 bp, 20 predicted proteins | sample MGYA00519682_ERZ838577 | MGnify/ENA primary metagenome ERZ838577 (study PRJEB31850, sample SAMEA3708838) | human gut metagenome | biome: human gut; feature: human-associated habitat; material: faeces | place: China | collected 2014 ...
TCCCTTGATTAAGGACTGCAACTTGTCAATGATTTTGTTTTGGGTGGAGATACGTTCGTCAATAAGGCGAAGCAAGGTCGCGATTTTAGTCTGTTCAGGTTTTGATGGCAATCCAATATAACATTCAGAAAAATTCTTGGTGCTAATTGAGTAAATCTTTGTTCCTTGTGCTATTCGTCTTATTTGATTATGAAAAGCAGCAGATGAGAAAGCATATCCTTTGAATCCGACAACAGTTTTATTTTTATTGTCTCGCCCATGAATTGTATGCAATCCACAGACTATGTTTTCCCTTGCAAGATTATAAAATTCAATAGTCTTGGCTACTTCATTTGTATCTTCCGAGGCATCTGCAAAAGCTACATCGCCCTCTTTGCACAATTCAAAGTTTTTGGGCATATTCTCCTTTTTTATATTAGGCAATTTGTCTTTTGCTAAATCTACCATAGTCGGAAGTCCCACGTGGATAAGTCCATAATGCAAATTCATCACGGTATTAGTATCATATTCAAGCTGCTCCCAACTAAGTGAATTGGTGGAATAGAAATCCAGCAAGTCTGAGACCTTACATTTCTCCCACTCCCCCGTAAACTCCGGAAATCTCAAATGGGGAACATTGAAGAAAATCGAATCGTAAAAACTCCGCAATTCCTATCTTACTGCTATATAATTTAAAATCCGTTAGTATGATAGCAGAAAACAAATTTTCGAAGATTGTCGCTCTATGGAAAGAGGACAAGAAGCAGTATGTAAAGCGTTCGACTTTTGCGGCCTACACACTATTGATTGAAAATCACATCTTGCCTTCATTCGGCGAAATGGCACTCGTTGAGGAACAGGACGTGCAGACTTTCGTATTTCGGAAGCTCAACGAAGGCTTGAGCCATAAAACGATCAAGGATATTCTGATCGTTCTGAAAATGATATTGCGTTTCGGCGTCAAAAATCAAATGACCGAATATCGTCAAATAGATATAAAATTTCCGACTGAACGAGATAAGCATTCAATAGACATATTGAGCCGTTCGCACCAGAAACAAATCATGGAGTATATTCGGTTACATTTTACCTTCAAGAATTTAGGTATTTACATTTGTTTAAGTGCCGGTATGCGCATCGGGGAGATTTGTGCGTTGACATGGGACGATTTAGATGTCGAGAATGGGATTATCCATGTTCGAAAAACGATTCAGCGCATCTATGTTATCGAGGAGCACCGAAAATATACTGAAGTGATTCTCGATACCCCGAAAACAAAAAATTCCATCCGCGAGATTCCAATGACAAAAAATCTATTGAAGATGATTCGTCCCATTAAAAAGATCGTGAACGGAAATTTCTATGTCCTGACGAATGAACCGAAGCCTACAGAACCTCGCACCTATCGAAACTACTACAAACAATTCATGCAGTCGCTCGGCTTGCCTTTGATGAAATTTCACGGCCTTCGTCACAGTTTCGCTACGCGCTGCATCGAAAGCAAATGCGACTATAAAACTGTGAGCGTTTTGTTAGGACATTCCAATATCAGCACGACGCTCAATCTATATGTTCATCCCAATCTGGAGCAGAAGAAACGGTGTATGGAGCAAATGTCAAGATTGTTACGATAACCGCATCATTGAATAGAGTAATAGGACTTGAAAGTCCTATTACTCTATTCAAATCATTTTAATTATTCTTATTTATCAGATTCACCACCACCTTCGTCATCACGTCCTTCTCCTCGGTGCGGCTCTCGGCGATCATTAGCGTCAGGGCCACCAACGTGTTGTTGTCCAAGAGGCGCGAGCCGTCGGGGCGGTAGAGGATGCGGTTGTTCTCCAAAAACCAGAGGAACAGGAACGCCGCGATGCGTTTGTTGCCGTCGCTGAACGAGTGGTTCTTGACCGTCAGGTAGAGCAGGTTGGCCGCCTTCTCCTCGACGCTCGGGTAGAGGTCGCGGCCGCCGAAGGTCTGGTAAATCGCGCCCATCGTGCTCTTGAACGACTCGTCCTTCTCGCGGGCGAACAGTGCGCTGCCGCCGAACTTGTCGCGCAACACCTGCAACGCCGCCATCGCATTCTCATAGGTCGCGCGGAACGGCTCCTCAGACGTAGTGGCCGACACCTCCAACTGCTGATAATCGTAGCGGTCGAGCGTATCGAGGCCATAAGTATAGTCCGTAATCACGCGCAACAGCCCGACCGCCTCGGATTTCGTAACATCCTTCGCAGCCAAGACATTGGAGAGCAGGCGGATGGTCTTTTTCAACTCCTCCAACTGCTCGGCTTTCGCCTGGTTATTGACGGCATACCCCTTTATAAGGTACTCTTTCAGCACCTTGTTCGCCCAGATGCGGAACTGCGTGGCGTTTTTGGAGTTGACACGATAACCTACCGACAGAATCATATCGAGGTTATAATATGGAATCATACGCCGCACTTGCCGCAGCCCCTCATGCTGAACTTGTGCAATTTTTGCACAGGTTGCTTCCCGCTCCAATTCGGACGACTTATAAATGTTGTTGACATGTCTGACAATAACCGTTCTGTCGACTCCGAACAATCGCGCAATCTGCGCCTGCGTCAACCATACGCTGTCGCTCTCCATGCGGACTTCCAGACGGGTCTCGCCGTCGGCCGTCCGGTAAATGATGATCTCCCCTCTGTCCATACGAACAAATATAGAAAAATCCGCCTGCATCTCAAAATTTTCCGGCATTTGGATTTCTCGCCCGAAATCGTTATCTTTGTACTGTCATGCAAGGAGATACGGCGGCCGCGCAGGCGAAACGGGCAGGCGGGCGCAAGACCGAGCAAAATGACGGTAGGCGATGCGGGGACAGAAGCCGAAAAACCGTCGCAATTCGTTGATATACATCGGGCTTACATTCGTGCGGAAGCACCTTTATCCGCACAACCCTCCCCGAAACCGACCCGACACTTCTTCGGCGATCGACCTTCGACGGCCGGGATCGCTCCTCAGAACGCCAACCGCCAGATCCGCCAGATGCAATACCCCAGATAGACGGGTGTCACGAAGAAGCCTATCAGCATCGAGAGGGCGACCTTGATGAGGAAATACCAGAAAATCGCCTCGACGGAGAACCAGACGAAGACGAACGGGCAAAATCGGTTGATGAACTTCCAGCCGCCGTAGACGCTCATCAGCATATAAGCCCCGAAGAGGCGATCCGGCCCCATGAACTCCGAATTGTACCCGATCGCGAAGAGCAGGCCGCACAGCAGCAACGGCACGATACACCCGCGCAGTTCGCTGCGGCGCCGCACCCCGTTGCATTCGGGACAGATCGGAATCGTAAAACGCGTGGCGCAACTCCGGCACAACCCCTTGCCGCAATCCGCGCATTGGGCGACCGCATCGTGGTCGGGATGATAGTAACAGTTCATAATCGCTCGTTCACGGTTGTATGCTCCGATCGGCACGATCCTCGGACGACTTCCGCCCGCTTATCGGAAACAATCGTTTTCCGCGGCCGGCGACACCACGCGCCGTATCCCGCTGCTCGAAAACGGATCGTTCAAAATTAACCATTCCACCCCGTTACTCCAAATTTTCACCCTTCTTTTTCAGCCGCAAACCCGCGAACGGCAGCACGATACCCTTTCCGGCGCATCCGTCTGAAAACGCCGCAAAAAAAACGCGCGACACGTTGCCGTGTGTCGCGCGCGAATCGTCGCACTTCCAACCGCTACCACTCGGAGGGCCACTCAGGCTCCCAGCCGCCGCTGCCGCCGTCGCCAGCGGCCGTAGCATCGACCTTGAACAATGCGGTGGTCGGGGCGCCCATATAGCCGAACGCGAAGATGTAGTACTGCTCACCGGCGGCGATGGCCGTACCCGAATACTCGGCCGAACCCTTGAACGGCGTGGGTGTCGAGACCAGTCCGGCGTTGTTCTCGCCCATGAAGCAGTTCATCATGATCAGTTCGCCGGCCTGCCCGACCACATCCTTCATGAAGGCCTCGTCGTCGGCAAAGGTTTCGTAGGTGCTCTTCTTGACGATACCCGTATAGTAGTACTCCGTATCGATCGAAGGTTTCACTCCGTACTGGAAATAATAGAGCTTTCCGCCGAAGAAATCGTTGGGATCGGTCTCCGATCCGGGCTTCACGTCCTTGACCTCGAGCGTCATCGACGAGGGAACGACGGCCGTCGTCCGCGTCGTGGCGGTCGCCACCTCGGTCGTACGGACTCCCTCCGCACTTACGCCGAAGACATAGACCGTATAGTCGGTTTCGGGCTTGATGATCGTAACGCCCAGATTGCGGCGCGAATGGAGCGTCTGATCACCCGTGAAGACACGCGGATCGGTCGACCAGTCGACGGGCGGCGTGAAACCGTTCTGGAAAGCTATTTCGGCGTCAGCCACCTGCGCCGGGGTCATGTTCTTCACTTCGTCGGTCGCCTTGACCGTCGCGAAATAGCGGGTCGTCGCCTTCGAGGGCTTGACTGCGATATTCATCAGGATCGAATTGACGTCGAGCACCGACACATCGAACTTGCAGTCGTCGGTAATGGCCACCGCATCGGTCTTGAAGGGCGTCTTGGTGAGTTTCGTACATGCCGACACGCTGTTGTCGATGCCGAACGCCAGTGCGTAGTACTCCGTATCGGGCAGCAGCCCCTCGACCTCCAACGAACCTTCGCCCATGCGCACCGAAGCGACGTCGGGCAGTTTCGACCCGTCGTTGCCGATACCCATGCGGATGCTTCCCAGCGCATTGTCGATCACCTGCTGGTCGTCGCCCTTGAACGAATCTTCGTACTCGGTCTTGCTCGTATAGCCCAGATAGTAATAGGTGAACTTCTCATCGGGATTGCCTTTGAGCGTCGCAGTCGTCTGTCCTTCGTCCTCGACCGTAAGGTTGAAGTTGATCTCCTTCAAATCGTTGGTCTTGACGAGGCGTCGCACCAGAGGAGTCGTAATCTCGCCCTTCACATCGATACCGTAGGCATAAATGTAGTACTCCGTATTGATTTCCAATTCGTCGCGGTTCAGGTTCTGGCCTTCGGGATTCCAGTCGCTGAGCAGGAAATCCAGATACTCTTCCAGCGAAGTGAACCAGCCGTCGGAATCCAGAGCCTCCTCCTCGAGCGCTTTCAGCTCCTTTTCGAGGAATTTCTCAGGCGAACCGATGGCATCGTAATCGCTCTTCTTGACCAGATTGAACAGGAACGTCTGCGCCGGATCGTCCGTTTCGAGTTTGGCCTTGATCGAGGCGACGGTCACCTCGGTCACCTCGATCGAGATCGCACGTTCGTTCTGCGCCACTTCGACGGCCACCGATTCGGCACCCGGATAACTGATCGTCACCGTAGCCGAACGCGTCAACTCTTCTCCGACATTTTCATCGGCCACGAAGGTGATCTGCCCGAACGTTTCGCAATCGAAATCATGTATCCACTCCTTATCGCTTTTCGCCACGGCGAGTTTGCCCTCTACGGCATCGGCCACCTCGTAATTCAGCGTGACGGTCTGGCCCGCAGCCTCCACGTTGATCACACCCAATGCATTGTCCTTGATCGTCAGCACGGGAGTCTTGCCCGGCGTCGGGTCATCGGTCGCGTCGTCGCCGCACCCCGAAAGCAGCAGGGGGGGGGTCAGCAGAAGCGCCCAAAGCGCAAAAAATTTGATTTTTTTCATATGAAAGTTTAAAATTGGTTGTTCGATAATTCGCCTGAACTGTCGGCAAAAGTAACTATTTTCCGCCGATCCGCAAACTCCGGTCCGGCCTCCGGACGGCAAAAGCTCCCGCCGTCCCCGCCGATGCGGGTGCGTCGACAAGCATTTCCCGATCCAACTCCCGACGAAACAACGAATTGGAACGCACCGGAGCCGGCCCGTTTTTTTTCGAAAATTTCCCGAAACGACACGTCCGGTCTCCGACCGCCCACCCGCATTCAAAGCAGGATCACGGCCCGTTCGGGCGGCATGGCGCGCCCTTCGGGGAGCTGCACGCGCAGCACGTGTTCCGTCTCGACCGGCCGGCCGTCCTTGGTCGCGGGCGACCACCGCGGAGCCTCTTCGACGGCCTTGACCACCTTGCGGCGCAGCCGTCCGTCGGTCGATTCGAGCAGATCGGTCAGCACGACGCTTCCGTCGCACTGCACCTTGAAGCGATAGACCACCCGCGCCACGGGATCGGTCGCATCCCACTTGATGCGGCGGGCGACGTAGCGGTCGAACGAAAGGCTGTCGGCCGTGAAAACAGCCTTGCTGTCGTATTTCAACGTAATGAGAATCACTCCGTTCGACGCATCCGAACCGTAGCGCTCGATGGTCTGTTCGTCGGCCGGAAGCTGTTCCATGCGCTCGATCTCCGCAGGCGGGATCTCCCGAAAGGCATCCCCTTCGTAACGCTCCCCGTTGACGATGTAGACGGGCCGCCGCTCCTGCGCGGACAGCGGCAGCGCGACAGCGGCGGCAACGAGTAGAAACAGGATCGTGCGTATATTCATTTCGAATCGGAATTTTATCCTCTATAACGGCAGCGCCGCGGCGAATATTGCCTATTCGGCGTCGGTGCGTACGTGTGTGGCGTAGTTCTCCCACCGGTCGAGCACGGCGCGGAAATCGGCCGGCAGTTCGCTCTCGAAGTAGACCTCGCGCCCCGTCGAGGGGTGTACGAATCCCAGACAACGGGCGTGCAGCGCCTGCCGGGGCAGCAGCGCGAAACAGTTCTCGACGAACTGGCGGTATTTCGAGAAGGTCGTCCCTTTGAGGATGCGGGCGCCGCCGTAGCGGGCGTCGTTGAAGAGCGGGAAACCCTTCCACGCCATGTGGACGCGGATCTGATGCGTGCGTCCCGTTTCCAGACGGCACTCCACGAGCGTCACGTAACCGTAACGCCGCACCACGCGCCAGTGAGTCACGGCGTGCTTGCCCTGCTCTCCGTCCGCGAAGACGCACATCTGCAACTTGTCCTTCGGCGAACGGCCGATATTGCCCTCGATCGTCCCCTCGTCGGCGTCGGGATTGCCCCACACGAGGGCATAGTAGCGGCGCACGATCGTATGGTCGAAAAACTGCTTGGCCAGACGGGCGTGCGCGCGTTCGTTCTTGGCCACGACCAGCAGCCCCGACGTATCCTTGTCGATGCGGTGCACCAGACCGGCGCGCAGATCGCCCTCCCGGAACATCGGCAGCGTGCGCAGATGATAGGTCAGGGCATTGACCAGCGTCCCGTCCCAGTTGCCGTGGCCCGGGTGCACGACCATGCCGGCGGGCTTGTCGACGATCAGCAGATCGTCGTCTTCGTAGGGGATGTCGAGCGGGATGTTCTGCGGCACGATCTCGACCTCGCGCTTGGGATAGGGCATCACCACGGTGATGCGGTCCAGCGGCTTGACCTTGTAGCTCGACTTGGCCGGACGTCCGCCCACGAGCACGCTGCCGCTGTCGACCGCCGTCTGGATGCGGTTGCGCGAGCAGTGCTGCATCCTCAGCGTGAGGAATTTGTCGAGCCGCATCGGCTCCTGCCCCCGGTCGACGTCGACCGCGAAGTGTTCGTAGAGCTCGTCTCCCTCCTCCACCTCGCCGCCGTCGGCCTCGGCCTCGCGCCGCAGCGACTCCTCGTCGTCGGGCGCAGCGCAGCCGTGCGGCTCTCCGCCGCACTCCGCGGGCCGCAGTTCCGCATCGCCGTATCCTTCCTGCGATCGGTCCATCGTCTAAAAGAAATTATCCTCCTCGGCGTTCGCCGTCCCGGCGCCGCGCTGCAACTCCTCGGCATGGCGGCGCACCTCGGCCTCGGCCAGCGAATCGGCGAGTTCGGCCCGCCGGCGCTCCCGCTCCTCGCTCAACGCCTGCGCCTGCTTGTCCGAAGCGGCGCTTTCGCGTGCCACCTTCTCCGCGTCGAGCGTCAGGCGCAGCCCCACTTCGGAACCCACTACCGTCGCATATCCCTGCACGGGCTGCTGGCCGTAGACACGTGCATCCTTCTGGTTCAGCAGGTCGATCCCCTCGTCGAAGACGACCGCTCCTACGTTGAACCCCTGCTCCCACAGGCGGCTTTTGGCCTCGCGCAGCGACACGCCGATCACCTTCGGCACGACGACGACCGAATCGCCCTCGGCCACGCCCACATAGAGCGTCACCCCCGAACCCATCTCGATCTGCCGCTTCGTCCCGGCCTCGATCGGACGGCCGTCGACGCGCTGTTCGAGCACGTAGTTGGTCGCCATATCGGGCTGATAAACGAGCCTGTCGATCTCCAATCCGGCGATTTCGAGCATATTCTTGGCCTGCCGGAGCGAACGCCCCGCCACGTAGGGAACCTCGACCTTCTTTTGCGAGAACGAGTTGATCGTCACATAGACCGTGCGGCCGCCCTTTACCTGCGTCCCTTCGTGCGGCAGCTGGTCGAGCACCACCCCTCCGTCGTAGGCCGGAACGAACAGCGAGTCGTTGACGCGCAGTTCGAGGCTGTTGCGCTGCGCCAGCCGCCCCGCGTCGTCGAGTGCGAGACCCGTGAAGTCGGGCACCGTGCGGTGCTGCCCGTGGCGCGTGCCGAGCTGCATGGCGAAGTGCGCCGCCAGCAGCAGTCCGGCGACGACTCCGGCGATCAGCACCAGATGATAGAGATAGGGATAGCTTTTGAGCCGTTTCCAATAGTTCGTCATGGCAGTATCAGAGTTCGTTGTACAGCGTGTCGCGTTCGACCGCCCGCAGCCCCGCGTGGCGGACGATTGTCCGCATCTCGTCGGCCGTCATGCGGGGACGCCGGTCGTCGGCCCCCGCCATGGAGTAGATTTTCGTCGTATCGTCGATCGTACCGTCGATGTCGTCGGCCCCGAAGGCGAGCGCCAGTTCGGTGGTCGCCTTGCCGTACATCACCCAATAGGCCTTGACGTGGGGGATGTTATCCAGATAGATGCGGCTCATGGCCAGCATCCGCAGATCCTCGATCACCGACACCTCGCCCACCTCCGACATCGCATTGCCGTAGTTGCGGTATTTGAGCGGGATGAAGGCGTTGAAGCCCCCCGTGCGATCCTGCAACGCACGCAGGCGGTCGAGGTGGTCGATACGGTGCTCCACCCCCTCGATATGACCGTAGAGGATCGTGGCATTGGTCTTGATGCCCAGCCGGTGGGCCGCTTCGTGCACGGCGAGCCATTCGGCCGTCGACCCCTTGTCGGGACAGATGCGGGCGCGGATCTCCTCGTCGAAGATCTCGGCGCCGCCGCCCGGAATCGCTTCCATGCCCGCTTCGCGCAACCGTCGCAGCCCCTCTTCGAGCGACAACCCCGCCCGGCGGATCATGTACGACAGTTCGATGGCCGTAAAGGCTTTGACGGTCGCTTCGGGCAGAATCGCCTTCACGCGGCGGATCATCTCGACATAGTAGTCGAGGTCGTGGTCGGGATGCACGCCCCCCACGATATGCACCTCGGTCATCCCCTGCCCCGCATGGGCGCGGGCGATGGCCTCGATCTCCTCCATCGAGTAGTCCCACGCCTCGGGATCCCCCTTCGGACGGCGGTAGGAGCAGAACCGGCAGTTGAAGACGCAGCGGTTCGTCGGTTCGATATGGAAATTGCGGTTGTAGTAGACCTTGTCGCCGTTCACGGCCCGCTTGCGGCCGTCGGCCAGTTCGCCCAGCAGCCACAGCGGCGCCCCGCGCCACAGCGCGAGCGCCTCGGCAGCGTCAATGCGGCGGCCCGAGCGCACCTTGTCGGCGATATGTTGTAGTTCGGAATCCATTATTTCGGTGCTTTCTTATAGAGGTAGATGGCGATAAAACAGTAGAGGATATTGGGAATCCACATCGACAGCCCCGTCGGGAGCGTGCCGCTTTTGGCGAACTCCTCGAAGAAGCGCATCAGCAGGATGTAGGAAAAACAGAGCCCCACGCCCAATCCGATGTGCAGTCCCGTGCCGCCGCGCACCTTGCGCGACGAGAGCGAAACGCCGATGAGCGTCAGGATGAAGGTCGAAATCGGGTAGACGAACCGCGCGTGTCGCTCCACCTCGATGATGCGGATCGAGTCCGATCCCTTCTGCCGCTGCTGTTCGAGAAAGCGGTTCAACTCGCCGATCTTCATCGTCTGGATCAGCTCGTTGATACGCCCCAGCTCGGTCACGTCCAGATTGATGAGCGTATCCAGATCGCGGCGCTGTTCGAAACGCTCCATGCCCAGCGAGTCGAACTCGCGGGTGATGTAGCGCGACGCTGTCCACCGTTTGGTGGCGGGGTCGATTTTCAGATCGGCCGCTTCGAGCGAAGCGGTCATCTCGTTGTTGCGGAAGTGTTCGAGCGCGAGATACGAAGCCTGGCTGGATGCGGCCGAATAGCCCCGGATATAGGCGAAGACGCCCGGCTCGATCTGCCGGTAGATATGCCGGTTGACCGTCGCGTGCTCGCGCACCCGCTTCTTGATGTATTTCATCTCGAAGGCGACCTGCGCACGCTGCGACACGGGGATCACCCACAGGTTGAGCGTGAGCGACAGCGATGCGATCAGCAGCGCGCTGACGAAATAGGGCCACATCAGCCGCCGGAACGACATGCCGCCCGACAGCATCGCCACGATCTCGGTCTGGTAGGCCATTTTCGAAGTGAAGAAGATACAGGCGATGAAGGTGAACAGTCCGCTGAACTGGTTGATGAAGAAGGGGACGAAATTGAGGTAGTAGTCGAAGATGATGGCCTGCACGGGCGCCTTCATCTCGGTGAAGTCGTCGAGTTTCTCGACATAGTCGAAGAGCACCACCACCACGATAATCATGGCGATGGCGAAGAGGTACGTCCCGATGAACTTCCGGATGATGTACCGGTCGAGGATTTTAATGCCGGGCCAAATCTTCATTCAAAATCAAGCGTTAAAAATCAGGAATCGCAGGCGCGCCGGCCGCATCGCCAAGCGAGCGTCTGGCCCGTCCGTTCCCGATTTTCCATTTTCAATCGGTTCACAGTCTTCTTCCCAGTTTCGCCACGGCGGCCTCCTTCCACTCCTTGAAATCGCCGGCGAGGATGTGCTCGCGTGCGGCGCGCACCAGCCGCAGGTAGAAGGCGATGTTGTGCAGCGAGGCGATCTGGGCGGCCATCATCTCGCCGCACGTCACCAGATGATGCAGGTAAGCCTTCGAGTAACGGCGGTCGAAGGTCGTCCCCTCCGGATCGATCGGTGAGAAGTCGTCCTCCCACTTCTTGTTGCGGATGTTGATCGTCCCCTCCCACGTGAAGAGCTGCCCGTTGCGGCCGTTGCGCGTAGGCATCACGCAGTCGAACATGTCCACGCCCCGTTCGATCGCTTCCAGGATGTTCGTCGGCGTCCCGACCCCCATGAGGTAGCGGGGACGGTCGGCGGGCAGGATGGCGTTGACCACTTCGATCATCCGGTACATCACCTCCGTCGGTTCGCCCACGGCCAGTCCGCCGATGGCGTAGCCGTCGGCGTCGTACTGCCGGACGTTCTCCGCCGCACGGGCGCGCAGGTCGGGGTAACCGCATCCCTGCACGATGGGGAACAACGCCTGGTAATGGCCGTACCGGGGCTGCGTTTGCGCGTATCGTTCGAAACAGCGGTCGAGCCACCGCTCGGTGAGCGCCAGCGACTTGGCGGCGTATTCGCGCGGTGCGTCGCCGGGCGGGCACTCGTCGAAAGCCATCATGATGTCGGCGCCGATCGCCCGCTCGGTGTCGATCACGCTTTCGGGCGTGAAGAGGTGCTTCGAGCCGTCGATGTGCGAACGGAAATGGCACCCCTCCTCGCGCAGTTTGCGGCAGTCGGCCAGCGAAAAGACCTGAAAGCCGCCCGAATCGGTCAGCATCGGCCCCTCCCACGTCGAGAAGCGGTGCACGCCGCCCGCCTCTTCGAGAATCTTCGTCCCCGGACGCAGGTAGAGGTGGTAGGTGTTGGCCAGGATGATCTCGGCCCCAGCCTCGTCGCGCACGTCGCGGTGGAAGATGCCCTTAACGGCGGCGGCGGTTCCCACGGGCATGAAAATCGGCGTGCGGATCACGCCGTGGTCGGTCGCGAGCTCTCCCGCACGTGCTTCGGTACGGGTGTCGGTATGTCGGAGTGTAAATTGCATCATGTCTGTCAATACGCCGGCGCCGGCGGTCGCAGCCGTGCGGCCGCGGGACGCGGACGCCGCCACGAATCGTCCGCACACCTCAGGAAGCGTGTACGATCCGGCCGTCCGGTACGCCGGCGTACCGGACGGTTCCGGCGGGTCGGACGGTGTCGTTGCGTCGTACAAAGGTACGAATTTTTGGCGGTTTTCGTATGCCGCCGCAAGAAATTGAAAAACGACGCGCGGGAATCGAAACCGATCGGCCGTTCCGAGTGCCTCCCGCCGCGTCGGAATCCGCCCCGCCGGACCGCACGGCTAATTTTTAATTCGCAAAGCATTGCATTCGCCCTCGCTTATTCGTATTCTTTGGCTGTGCCTTAGATACTCCCGCTCGGCAATGTTCAAATAAATTTGACATTGCACACACTTATTCGTATCTTTGGCTTCGCCTTAGATACTTCGCCTCGGAAAAAATGCAAGCGAGCTTGCTTTTTTCTCTCGGCTTATTCGTATCTTTGATGTAGTCTGTATATGTTTAATTGACTACGAGCATATTACGAAGGACGCGCATGAGATAAGCTAACGGATAAGAAAAAGGAAAGTGTTCAGAAACACTATATTCTTAATATTCTTATGCTATCAAATAACTCTTCTGCGACAAAGATAGGAATAAAAACCGAGAATTCGAGCGAATTGAGGCAAGAAGGTTGAAAACAAGGGGTTTAGAGAGTAACGGACTGCGCTGTCGTAGCCAAATCGAAGCCATCGAAAAGACAACTGTTACTATCCCGTTACTCTGTTCCGAGTAGTAAAGGCAGTTTCGGACGGATTTCAAAACGCTGAAATACAAGCTCTATTCGTCTTGTTCCGACTGCAAATATAGCCGAAATTCCGTAAGTATACATAGAAATACGTTTTGTATGTGCGCAATATGTATTTCTACGTATACTTATGCAGCAGTAGGGGCTTTATGCCCGTCTGTGGACGATTCAGGAAAAGTCCGCAGGCTGAACCGGATAGAATAACGGGAAGCCCGGATAATAGGCTCCCCCGAAATGAATTTCGTGGCATACAAGCGAAATCTAATCAAAAGGGCATTGGCAACCGTCCAATACAAGAAAACAGTCCCAACCGCCGAAAGCTATCCGATAAAAATATAAGATATCTCAACGACTGATAAAACTTCTATCAAAGATTTTAATGATTGAATTATTTTCAATATCTTTGTTAGCAATCTGTTTTGAAGATAGAGATGAAAGAGGTAAACCGATTGAAAATTATTCTTGCTGAGAAGAATAAAACGGGCAAATGGCTGGCGGAGCAGTTGGGCAAAGACCCTTCGACTGTATCGAAGTGGTGTTCCAACTCGTCGCAGCCGCAGCTGGATACGGTGATTCGTATTGCCGAACTGCTGGATGTGGATATTAAGGAATTGATAAACAAATAACATATGGCAAAAGAACAGGAGCGCGCGGAACTCCACCGCACGATCTGGCAGATAGCCAACGACCTGCGGGGCAGTGTCGATGGCTGGGACTTCAAAAACTACGTCTTGGGAATGTTGTTCTACCGCTTCATTTCCGAGAACATCACTGCCTTCATCAATGCGGAGGAACGGCGTGCGGGAAACGCCGACTTCGATTATGCCGCGTGCTCGGACGAGCAGGCCGAATTCGGGCGCGAGGTAACCGTGCAGGAGCGGGGATTCTATATCCTCCCGTCGCAGCTTTTCGGCAATGTGCGCAGGCGGGCAGCGGCAGATCCCAACCTGAACGAAACGTTGAGCAATATTTTCCACGCGATCGAGAACTCGGCCAAGGGCGCGGCGAGCGAGGAGGATATGAAAGGCCTGTTCGCCGACATCGACGTGAACAGCAACAAACTCGGAGCGACGGTGCAGAAGCGCAACGAGACGTTGGTGAAGATTCTCGATAAAATCGGCGACATGAAGTTCGGCAACCTTGCCGACAACCAAATCGACACCTTCGGCGATGCCTACGAGTTCCTGATGACGATGTATGCCAGCAATGCGGGAAAATCGGGTGGCGAATTCTTCACGCCGCAGGAGGTTTCCGAGCTTCTTGCCCGTATTACGCTCGTCGGCAAAAAACAGGTGAACAAAGTGTATGATCCGGCCTGCGGCAGCGGTTCGCTGTTGCTGAAATTCGCCAAAGTGCTGGGCAAGGAGAACGTACGTCAGGGATTTTACGGGCAAGAGATCAACATCACCACCTACAACCTCTGCCGCATCAACATGTTCCTGCACGACATCAACTACGAAAAGTTCGACATCGCGCTGGGCGATACGCTGCTGGCACCGAAACACTGGGACGACGAGCCGTTCGAGTGCATCGTCTCCAATCCGCCGTACTCGATCAAGTGGGCGGGCGATGAAAATCCGCTCTTGATAAACGATCCCCGGTTTTCGCCTGCCGGTATCCTTGCACCTAAAAGCAAGGCCGACCTCGCCTTTACGATGCACATGCTTTCGTGGCTGGCGACCAACGGCACGGCGGCAATCGTCGAGTTCCCGGGCGTGCTTTATCGTGGCGGTGCGGAGCAGAAAATCCGCAAATACCTGATCGACAACAACTATATCGACACCGTTATCCAACTGCCCGCTAATCTCTTTTTCGGGGTCGGCATCGCTACCTGCATCATCGTACTGAAAAAGAGCAAAAAGGATAACGCGACGCTCTTTATCGATGCCTCGGGCGAGTTTATCCACGAGGGCAACAAGAACAAACTCTCCGCCGCGAATATCGCGCGGATTCTCGATGCGTTCGTCGCCCGCAAGGACGATGCGCATTTCGCCCGTCTGGTCGAAAACGGCAAGATTGCCGAGAACGATTACAACATATCGGTTTCGTCATACGTCGAACAGCCCGACACGCGCGAGGAGGTGGATATTGACGAGTTGAACAAGCGGATTGCCGAAATCGTCGCCCGCCAAAACGTGCTGCGCACGGCAATCGATGCAATTGTAGCCACTTTGTAAGAAAGGATTGAGTATGAACAATAAAGAGATAACGATTCGCAGTTCGGCCGCCGAATACCTGATCTTCGTAGCGGCTACGGGCGAAAATCCTTCCCGTGTGGAACTTCGGTATGAGGATGAAAACATTTGGCTGACCCAGCGTATGATGGCGGAGCTGTATGGCGTGGATGTACGCACCATCAACGAACATATCCGGAAGATTTACGCCGACAACGAATTGTCCGAGGCGGCAACTGTCCGGAATTTCCGGATAGTTCAAACCGAAGGCAGCCGTGAGGTCAGCCGCGAAGTGAAACATTATAGTCTCCAGATGATTATCTCCATAGGCTTCAAGGTCAATAACGAGCGTGCCGTACAGTTTCGCAAGTGGGCGAATGCGGTTGTCAAGGACTATACCATACAGGGATGGGTGATGGACGATGAGCGGCTGAAACGGGGCGGTACGGTGCTTACGAAAGACTATTTCGAGAAGCAGTTGGAGCGCATCCGAGAGATTCGTCTGTCGGAACGTCGTTTTTACCAGAAGATTACGGACATTTACGCTACGGCCATCGATTACGATCCGACGGCAAAGGCCACTCAGCGCTTTTTCGCTGCGGTACAGAACAAGATACATTACAGCGTGCATGGGCACACGGCGGCGGAGTTGATCTATCAGCGCGCCGATGCCGACAAGGAGCACATGGGGCTGACGACATGGGAGGGTGCGCCGACGGGCAAGATCCACAAATACGACGTGAAGGTTGCCAAAAACTACCTCACGGAAGAGGAGTTGCAGACGCTTGGCCGCATTGTTTCGGCCTATCTCGATCTGGCGGAGATACAGGCCATGCGCCATATTCCCATGACGATGGAGGACTGGGAGAAACGGCTGAACGGCTTTTTGTCGCTGATGGATCGGGAGGTGCTTGCCAATGCCGGCCGCATCTCGGCAGAGCTGGCCAAAGCCCATGCCGAAAGCGAATGGGAGAAATATCGCATTGTTCAGGATCGTCTCTATACGAGCGATTTCGACCGCTTCGTGCAACTGGAGGAGCGCGCAGCCGACAAGGAGAAAGGAGGTGAGCAATGAGCCATATCGAGGAGATGATTCGGGAGTTATGCCCGAATGGGGTAGAATACAAAAAGCTGAAAAATACAACTACCATAACGAGAGGTGTGCGCGTTGTTAAAAGTCAATTACAATCGATAGGAAGTTATCCTGTTTATCAAAATAGTTTAACTCCTATGGGTTACTATGATAAATACAATTGTTCAGCTAATACAACTTTTATCATAGGAGCTGGTTCTGCTGGAGAAATAGGATATAGTTCTGTTGACTTTTGGGCTGCTGATGATTGCTTTTTCTTTGTGTGTCCAGATAATCTACAAAGCAGGTTTCTTTATTTTGTGTTGCTTAGTCAACAAAACATTATTCGATCTCAAGTTAGAAAAGCCAGTATTCCACGATTGGGGCGAGCGATTATTGAAAACATTGAGATTCCCGTTCCGCCTCTTGCGATTCAGAACGAAATCGTAAATATCCTCGATAAGTTTACGGAGCTGGAGGCGGAGCTGGAGGCGGAACTGGAGGCACGGCGGAAGCAGTATGAATACTATCGCAATAAGTTGTTGAATTTCAGTAAATTCGTGGGGGGGGGTATTCTGAAGGTGTAAAATGGTGTAAATTAAGCGATATAGGCACATTCTATGGAGGTCTCACCGGAAAGAGCAAACGCGATTTTATAGCAGGAAATGCCAAGTTTATCACTTATATGAACGTATACTCCAATATTGCGATAGATGTCAACATGAATGATATGGTTCAGATTGCAGAAGGAGAGAAACAAAATAAAGTCGAGTATGGAGATGTTGTATTTACTGGTTCATCGGAAACACCTGATGATTGCGGGATGTCTTCCGTAATGACTACACGTCCGGATGGGGATTTATATCTCAATAGTTTTTGTTTCGGATTTCGTATGAACGATAGAGCATTGCTATTGCCCGATTTTATGAAATTCTTATTTCGCAGTGAAGAGATACGAAAACAGATAATAAAGACGGCCAGCGGTGTTACTCGTTTCAATGTATCAAAAAAACGGTTTGGGGAGGTTGTCATCCCCATTCCTCCAATGAAAGAGCAGCAACGTATCGTTGCCATTCTCGATAAATTCGAGACATTGGTAAACGATATTTCGGAAGGACTGCCCGTCGAGATTGCCGCCCGTCGGCAGCAATATGAATATTATAGAGATAAACTACTGACATTTAAGCGCAAAGAAGATGCAAAAATACAACCTGGTTGCTGAAAATCCCGAAAGTACGGTCGTCAGTGACTACCGGGCAGAATACCGCACGGAAAAAGAGTACCAGTCGGAGGCCGATCTCGAACGGGCATTTATCAAACTGCTGACCGAACAGGCATACGATTACCTGCCGATTCATACCGAAACGGAGTTGATTGCCAACCTGCGCCGTCAGTTGGAGAAACTCAACCACTATACGTTTACGGATGCCGAGTGGTCGCGTTTCTTTACGGGTTGTCTTGCCAACAAGAACAGTGGAATTGTAGAGAAGACCGCCATCATTCAGGAAGACCATGTGCAATTGCTGACGCGCGACGACGGGACAGTCAAAAATATCTACCTGCTCGACAAGGCCAATATCCACAACAACTCGCTTCAGGTCATCAATCAATACGAAGCAGATAACGGTGCACGCTCCAACCGTTACGATGTTACCATATTGGTGAACGGTCTGCCGTTGGTTCATATCGAGTTGAAACGGCGCGGCGTAGACATCAAGGAGGCTTTCAATCAGATCGACCGCTACCAGCGGGAGAGTTTCTGGGCCGGCAGCGGGCTGTTCGAGTTTGTGCAGCTCTTCGTCATATCGAACGGAACCTATACCAAGTATTACAGCAATACCACACGCCAGAGCCATATCAAGGAGGCTTCGGGCGGTAGCAAATCCAAGAGCAAGCAGACGAGCAACAGTTTCGAGTTTACCTCGTGGTGGGCCGATGCCAACAACCGGCCTATTGCTGACCTTATGGGCTTCGGCCGTACATTCTTCGCCAAACATACGTTGCTCAATCTGCTGACCCGCTACTGCGTCTTCACCTCCGATCGGTTGCTGCTCGTCATGCGTCCTTATCAGGTCGTGGCGACGGAGCGCATTTTGAGTAAAATCGGTATAGCAGACAACTATCGGCTGTACGGCACAGTAGAAGGCGGCGGATACGTCTGGCATACGACGGGCAGCGGCAAGACGCTCACGTCGTTCAAGACGGCGCAGTTGGCGAGCAAACTGCCTTACATCGACAAGGTGTTGTTCGTGGTCGATCGCAAAGACCTCGACTATCAGACCATGCGCGAGTACGACAAGTTCGAGCGCGGAACGGCCAACAGCAATACGAGTACGGCGATTCTGAAACGACAGTTGGAGGATCCGGAGGCGAAAATCATCATCACGACCATTCAGAAACTTTCGGTTTTCATCGGCCGCCATGCAGAGCACTCTGTGTTCCGGCAAAAAATCGTCATCATTTTCGACGAGTGCCACCGTTCGCAGTTCGGCGACATGCACACGGCCTTTACCCGGAAATTCAAACGTTATTTCCTTTTCGGCTTCACCGGAACCCCGATTTTTGCCAAGAACGCCGTAAGCGGCGGCAAGCCGAATCTGCGGACGACCGAGCAGGCGTTCGGCGAGCAGCTGCACACCTATACGATCGTCGATGCCATCAACGACAAGAATGTGCTGCCATTCCGCATCGAGTACGTTCGCACCATCAAGGAGAAAGAGGAGATCGAGAACTCGATGGTATGGGACATCGCCCGCGAGGAGGCTTTGGCGGACAAACGACGTATCGCTAATATCGTCGCCTACATCCTCCGGCATTTCAACCAGAAGACGAAGCGCGCCGCGAAATCGTATGAGTTTCACGTCGTGACCAATATCAGCGAGGTAGCATCGGCAGGTCGTCGCAATAAGGTGGAAGAGGTAAAGCGGCGGACTCGCCTGACGGGTTTCAATTCGATCTTCGCAGTCTCCTCTATCGAAACGGCGAAGATGTATTACGCTGAATTCAAGCGGCAAATGGCGGTGTTGCCGGATGCGCAGCGACTGAAAGTGGCGACCATATACAGTTTCGGCGTGAATGAAGATGCGGACGGCTTCATCATCGACGAGAATCCCGAAGATACGAGCGGGCTGGATCGGAGTTCGCGGGATTTTCTCGAAAGCGCTATCGTGGATTACAATGCGATGTTCGGAACTTCCTACGACACATCGAGCGACAAGTTCCAGAATTACTACAAGGACGTATCGCTCCGGATGAAGAATCGGGAGTTGGATTTGTTGATCGTCGTCAATATGTTCCTGACAGGCTTCGATGCCACGACGCTCAATACGCTGTGGGTCGATAAAAATCTGCGGATGCACGGGCTCTTGCAGGCCTATTCGCGCACGAACCGCATCCTGAACTCCATCAAGACGTTCGGCAACATCGTATGTTTCCGCAACCTCGAAACGGCTACGAACGAAAGCCTCGCCCTGTTCGGAGACAAGGAGGCGGCAGGCATCGTGCTGCTCAAAACCTTCGATGAGTATTACAACGGTTATACACAGAACGACAGGGAGATTCGCGGTTATGCAGAGTTAGTCGAAGAATTACAGGCGAAATACCCCGTCGGAGAACAGATCGTCGGCGAGCAGAACAAAAAGAACTTCGTGCGGTTGTACGGTGCGATTCTGAAACTACGGAATATCCTATCGACATTCGATGACTTTGTCGGACGCGAGATTCTGACTGAACGCGACATACAGGATTACCACGGTGCGTATATCGACTTGTACAACGAGTTCCGCCTACAGAAACACGAGGCGGAGCAAATCAACGAAGATGTGGTCTTCGAGATGGAGCTTATCAAGCAGGTAGAGGTCAATATCGACTATATTCTGTCGTTGATTCGTAAATACCACGAAGAGCATCTACAGGACAAGGAAATTATCGTGTCGATCCGCAAGGCGATCGATTCGAGTGTTGATTTGCGCAACAAAAAGGAGTTGATCGAACGATTCATCGAATTCCTCACGCCCGAATCCGACGTGGACGAAGATTGGCTCGCTTATGTCGAGGAGCAGCGTCGTGCCGAGCTGGATCGGATTATTGCCGACGAAAACCTGAATCATGACGAGGCATACAAATTCATGGACAACGCTTTCCGTGATGGATTCGTGCAAACGACGGGAACGGCTATAACCAAAGTCTTGCCGCCCGTCTCCCGTTTTACGCCCACCGGCGATCGCACGAAGAAACGCGAAGCCGTCATCGAACGACTGACCGCATTCTTCAATCGGTTTTGGGATATAATATCAGAAACAAAAGAATAACAATTGTATGAAACTTTTTTCAGAGAGATACGGTTACACCAAACCTTCGGATGTAATTATTAGAGAAAAAATTACGCCTGAGATACAAAATGCTATTTGCTCTTGCTATGATAAATTAAAAAATAGGCTCTTTTTAGATTCAGGCTTATATTTTGATACAGATCCATATATTGCATTGGAACAGTATTTATGGACTTATTTTTTGAATAATCGAGAGGGCGATTTTCAAGATGGAAGACGTTATTATATCGTTGCAACTGCATTTTTGGAGGATAAAAATAATTCTTGGTATCGAAAATTAGATATAGTCGAATGTACTATTAAATATCTTCAAGATATTGACAAACGATATAATAATTGGAGGACTCCTGTAAACCAAATGTTCATCAAACAACTCAATTTTGAATTTGAGCGTTTGAATTTTGCCTATCGCATTATCGGACAAGAGATTGTTGAGATTACGTCAAAAAGCGAGATTGCTACAATTGAAGATGCAATGGCAAATACTTCTCGCAACATTAAGATACATCTTAATAGGGCATTGGAATTATATGCACAACGCCCTACGGCAGATTATCGTAATTCCATCAAAGAGTCAATCTCGGCTGTAGAAGCTTTTTGTAGAGAAAAGACAGACGAAAACTCTTTGGGAAAAGCATTGAACCACTTGGAAGCCAACGGTATTATTATACCCAAACTCTTAAAGGTTGCTTTTGATAAATTATATGCCTATACGAATCAACCTGATACTGGTATTAGACATGCCTTGATGGACAGTGATGGAGCATATACTCCTGCATCTGAGGAGGCTTTATTTATGCTTGTTTCGTGTAGTGCTTTCTTGAACTATCTTTGCAGGAAAATTAGATAAATGGGCATGGAACTGTTGAATTGGAAATTACTAATAGCGTGTTTCCTCCTTGGAGGATACCTAACTGCCTTTATTATGTTGCTGTTTTTTGAAAATGAACACCTCAAAAAAATCAGTCTATCTAAAACAATAGACTTTACTTTATCATGGCTATCACGATTGTGGTATCCATTCATTTTAATATTTTCTACTACATATGTTTGTTGCAATTATCCTGAATGTTTTAATTTTCAATTCTTTTCTGACTTTCAAGGAGATAATCTAATATTTCTTATTTGTGTATTGTTATGGTTGCTGCCATTATTCGAAAAATTCGAGATATTTAATGCAAATTTCAAATTGAGATGGCAAAACGAAGTATCCAAAAAGGCCGCAGACGAGGCTATTATGACCAATGGAACAAATAATGCAGAACAGTTAGAAAGAATGATGGCAAGAAAGGAGGATAAAGAACATGAATAACAACATTCCAATACAACAAGTAATTGACCAAGGGCTAAAAATAATGCAAAACGGCCAAGTGACAGACGCTATGTATCAAGTTTGGGTTGAATATTCAAAATCAATATTGAACATGACTACAAAAAATCCATCAATATATTCTAATTATTTATCCGTTATATTGGCAGCCTCTAATCCCAATATACAACCCTATCAGCGATTGAGTATGTGTTTACAATACTTAATCAAGATTCAACCAATTATTTAGACATAGTAAGAGCCTATTCTTTGATGCCAAAGGATAGGCCTTGTTTCCTGCCCAATAGAGGACTAACCGTAAAAGCGAATAATCGGTTTAATACGACCTCAAATAAAGTTATGATTTCTCTAATTATTCAATTCTTCAGTACATATCTCATTTGTTGGTAGTGATGTCGAATTCATAGCTGACGGCTGATGGTTGTTCATACTGAACTCTGATGCGATGGTCAAATTACAGTGAAAAGAGATAGTATCAATAAATGAGTACTTATTTATTCTCTCTTTTGGCTGTATGCTGTAGAATGAAATGGATGGCAAAACGACATGAAGATTCAGTTTACTTTAGTCGGTTAGCTCTATTATATAAGCTAAACCGAATAAAATACAGGTAGGCATATCTGCTTTTCTATATGTCTGTGGTTTTTATGAAAATATCTTTGCCTGAAGACCGATGAAAATAGCCTAATATAGAAATCCGACTTTTTTCTCTTGGCTGCAACACCCCGGGATATTCAGCCGTAACTCCATTGGATAAGCAATCGATAGCAACCTCGGATTGCCCCAAAAAGTCCGAGAAACCTAACAAGTGAAAGGAAGGGAAACAACTGCAAGGTGAAAAAATAGAAGAACTGCTCAAACCTTTGGTTTTGTGCCTGCTTTGTTGTTTATTCACACGGGATTGAGATTTAATATTGGAATATTAGCAAATTGACAAACCGCTATTAAAGACTTACTACGATTTGCATAAAGTTGTTCTACGAGTTGTAAAATACAGCATTCAGCGCAGTTACACAGTCGCTAAATCATCACAGACAACTTTCTTAACCTCCACTTAACTCTGTCGTTCAGGCAGGTACATAAAAAATTCTTACCATTATAAAAAGATTATACTTTTTTGGTAAAGGCGGATTCGCATCCACTCGTGGTCGGAAGATTTTTCTTCCGGCCTTTTTTTAGTTTCATGCGTATTTATGGGTGCCACTATGAGGTCGTTTTTTTGTATTATTTTATTGATTATTAGGTGTTTGTATTTTTTTATTATGCGTTTTTTTGATTATCTTTACATTGATAATCAAAAGTTATGGCAAGTTTTAAGGATCACAGAGTACGGGTTAATGATCTATTGGGATTCATTCCAGAAAGCCTACTTTCTCACCTTTCCGCTACGACAACTGTCGATTACTATACTAAAAGTTCTTCACGGCAGAAAGATGTTCTACCTACTGCTGTACGGTATTCTGGAGAACGACCGTTTAAGTCAACGCACACTCGAAGACATTTTTAACGATTCGGTATTCAAAATTCTGTTTGGGTTAGAAACCGATGAAAAAGTTTGTCGCAGTTCCCTTTCGGAGCGGTTATCGAAGATCCCTGCGGATTATTTCCGTCAGATTTACGATTGTGTCTATGATCGATTCTCGGAGTGTTATTCCAGTTCGGAGATGGAACAATACAACCTTATCCGGGTCGATAGTTCGATCGTTTCAGATACATCGGGTAGGATGGTTGAAGGCATCGACAACAAGCGCGGTAAATTGGCAGTAAATATAGTATTGCATTAGATAATATGTTGCCATGCGGTGTAAATTTGTTTGTCGATCCGATTTACGGAAGCGAAGATATTGCCATGCCCAAAGTGGTGTCAGAACACGTTAAGCGGCAACAGGGACATCGTAACATATACGTGTTGGACAGAGGATTGCAATCAACAAGGAATATGGCAGCCTTCAGCAAAGAGTCGATATGCTTCATTGCCAGATCAAAAGAAAACCGAAAATATGTCGAACTGGAGCAAATTCCGTTTACTGACAGCGATTTAGGAGGCTTAGAACTTATCCGTGACAGCAAAGTCTATCTGTACACAGGGCAACCTGTAATGGACAAGCGAGGTAATAAATATTACCGACAGGAGTTAGTTGAAGAACCCTTGAAGCTGATCGTAGCTCGCAGTAAAGACGAATCGGCTACCGAGTATTGGTTCATAACCAATGACTTTGAGCTTAGGCCCAAAGAAATTGCCAATGCTTACCGAAGAAGGTGGGATATTGAAGTCTTCTTTCGTTTTATCAAGCAGGAATTAAACGCAAGTCATCTCATATCGTTGAACAAAAACGGAATAGAGGTAATCTTTTATATGACTTTGATAACCGCTATGTTAGTATTGATCTACAAACGAGCAAACAATGTCGGATATAAAACCGCTAAACGACGGTTTGCTATGGAAATTCGCGATCTGGCTATCGCAATGATAAGCGTACAATGTGGAGGCAATCCGGCCTTATTCTTCAAAACATAAAAAGGCCGGAAGAAAAATCTTCCGACCACGAGTGGATGAGAATCCGCCTTTATTTTTTCAGGCGGGCAATCTTGTTCCGCTTCCTTATGCGGGAGCGTCATTCTTCCTGCACATCCACTACTCATACCGACTGTTCGGGAGCTTGGCAAGGACGAATATCCGGACAATATCCGCGGCGGAAGGTAGTGTCCCGGGGCGGTCGAAACGATAGTCGTTCCGACCGTTCGTCGTTTCCGCATTTTGCCCGCACCGACGCCAACCTCTTCCAACACCTGTTCCAACCGAGACAACGGGGGCGGCCGGTCTGCCCGGGC
>ERZ838577.2000-NODE-2000-length-24517-cov-6.612910_pt1 | contig 24517 bp, 15 predicted proteins | sample MGYA00519682_ERZ838577 | MGnify/ENA primary metagenome ERZ838577 (study PRJEB31850, sample SAMEA3708838) | human gut metagenome | biome: human gut; feature: human-associated habitat; material: faeces | place: China | collected 2014 ...
TCATCAATCACTGCAACTTTTCCTGCAAGCCCCAGATGACGAAGCATCACATGTTTCTGCATCAATGCTGCCATCAGAAGCTGATCGATTGTGCCAACCACAATATCGGATAACATTCTTGTTTTCTTTCCTCTAAAAAAGCTATGAACTATCAAAGCATCCTGATCATCGTCTTCTATGCAGACATCCCCATATTCCAGTTTTCTAAAATCTTCATTTAATTCCGCATTGGAATGATAAAGCTGGATCGAAACCTGATTAACATCTGACTGACCTGTTAGCCAGGAACTGATTCTTGTAAACATGGCATTTGTTGTTGCCTGTGATGGGAGAAAAAAGGCAATTCCTTTTAAATCGAAACGATTCATAAGAATCTCAGCTGCTGCCAGAGCCGCCTCCGTTTTTCCTTCTCCCATTGGTGCCTCCAGAATGATCAATCCTGGTTTTTCCATTCTGGCTGCAACGCCATACATTTCCTTCTGTACTCGATTTGCAGTAAAATGGAACCTCTCTTCAAAAAAATCCTCCTGTTTCCACGCAGAACCCATCAAACATCCATCCGGCAGATTAAGATGCATCATTGCTTCCCTTGATCGATTGTTATCATATGGTTCTGTATCATCAGTTACAGATAGCAAAGGAAAATAGTAGTTGTTGCTTGCAATCCAATCTGCCATAATCAAAAGGCCGCAAAAAAGCATCTGAGCCGCTTCCGAAATATCTGGAATCTCTTTCTTTTCTGAATATCCCGCCTCTTCTAATGCCCATTTCAAAAGTTCCTCTTGCATTTTCCGCCATATAGAATTTTTATCTCCATATTTTTTTCGTTCTAATGTCAATTCATCGAATGCGTCATCATCCATGTTATTTGGTTCGGGAGATCCATGGTGTGCACCTACAATTGCTGCCACTGATTCCGGATATCCCATTGCTCGAAGAAGGACAGCCCCTGCATGTGCATGTTTAATATCCATCTGTGTTTTATTCAAGTTTGTTTCAATTCCGGCCGATTCTTGAAAACACCTGATGTCTGGAAGCTGTTCCAATATTCTTGTCTGGAATGCCGGAATACCTTTCCCTATATCATGCAGCAATGCGAGCAGTTTTGCTAATCGTATTCCCTCTTTTCTCGAGATCTCCATCTCATCATACACAGACCCCGGCAGCCATCTGCTCGCCAGGTATTCTATAACTCCAGCTGTGTCTTTTAAGTGGTCTAACAGCGGAAGCCACAAATTATCATTCTCTTTGCTGGCTTTTGCTGCAAGCAAGCGAATTTCAGGAATCATATATTCCCTCCTCACCAACATACATTTTTAAATTAACCATTCTTATTATATATTAGCACTCTGACCATCATTTATAAATCATTATTTATATTTTGCAAACTACTATTTGTTTTTCCTTTTTGCATAAATATGCTCACTTCTCTGTTCTTCACGTTCCTATCCGTTTTGCCATCTACAGATTATCAATCTTCACAGTGAGATAGTTTTTTGCAAAATCATCTGAACTTCCATAAATCAATCATATCATACTTTCCCATATATAGTAACCGCCAATCCGACAGATGTCGTATATATAGCCCACATAAAATCATCCATACAGTGATACTCTTTTCCAAAAAAGAAAAGCGGCTGCCCCCCGCTCAACCGCTTTAAATAATTCTTTTACCTATTATCTTCCTGCTTCTTCATCCCAGCTGCCGTTGACTTTTTCCATCTTTCTTCTGCATAGTAATTTTTTACAATACCAATTTTGCTATCAGCCAAACTCCGGCAATTCCCAAAAGCACCACCGAAAATGCCGCCGACAGTCCAAACACCAGTGTTCCAACTGCCAGTGAAATGATAAATCCAGCCAGACTCAGAACAGCTCCAAGGAGTCTTCCGCAGACACTTAAAAGCAGACCGACCACCTTAAAAACGACTACTAAAAATATAATTGCAAACAAAATCGGCGTACAACCGCCTCCTACCTATTTTCTTTTTCACCTTACGTTATGCTTCACGATAAACATATGCCAGAGTGCATCTCTGACTGACGATAGTATAGCTATTTTTCTGCCATTTGTAAATCTTATTATTCTCCCGTTTTCCGAATTTTTCTCTACGACTCCCGCCCCAGATACTCCCACACAAACCGCGATACTTCCGCCTTTTTATGGTACCTCTCCCGCACCGCATATACATGCAGCCGGGTCTTTGCACGCGTCATTGCCACATAGAACAGACGTCGTTCTTCCTCCATATCCTCGTCCAGCATCGCGCGGCTGTGCGGCGTGATGCCCTCATTGGCATCGAGAATATAGACAATGGGAAATTCCAGCCCCTTGGCACTGTGCATCGTCGCGAGCGTGATCGCATCCGTCTCCGTCCGCCGCTGCGCCGCCTGCCGGAGCAGTTCCTCCTTGTACGCCTCGATGTGTGCAAACCACTCGTCAAAGGTCTTGAAACCCGCCGCACTTTCTTTTAATTCGTCGGCAGTCTCTAAAAGTTCCTCCGGCCGCATCCGCCGGAATGCCGCATACTCGATCAGATATTCATCGTATCCCATGCCCTGGCGGATATAATTGACGGCTGCCAGAGGTGACATCCGGGCGATGGCCCGCAGATCCCCTTCCAGACTCTCGATCCGCTCGGCAATCCAGTCTTTCTCCGCATAGAATGCCTTCATCTTCTCGAACGAAACCGTCTCATCCGGCATCGCATCCCGGCTGATGTAACGCTTCGGACGGTTGATGACCTGCAAAATATCTTCCCGCGCCCGGCTTCCCATGGCGATCCGGATATAGGTCAGGATATTTCGCGAAATCCAGTGTTCATAGAGGTTCGGCACCGTATCCCGTGTCCGGAAGGGAAGGTTGTATTCCATCAGCTTTTCCATCAGAAAACGAGGATCAGCATTGGTCCGGTATAAAACTGCGATATCCCCCGGCCGCACTCCCGACTGCAGATACAGCTGTATCTCCCTGGCAATGGCCAGATTTTCTTCCCCCGGATCCTGCCAGAGCTTCGTGATCACGTTCTTCCCATGCCGTCCCGTTGTATGGATGGCCTTTGAAAAACGTTTCTGGTTTTCTCCAATCAGCCGCAATGCCGGTGCCACGATCTCCTCGGTACTGCGGTAATTCACATCCAGAAGAATCCGTCCGGCACCCGGATAATCCCGCTCAAACCCCAGCATAATCTCCGGTTTGGCCCCACGAAACCGGTAAATCGACTGATCATCATCCCCCACGATAAAAAGATTATCTTCCGGCTTGGCTAACATCCGCACGATCTCATATTGAAGCCGATTGATGTCCTGAAACTCATCGATCAGGATGTACCGATACCTTCTCTGCCAGGCAGACAGGATATCTTTTCTTTCCGTAAAAAGTTCCAGACACAGCACCATCATGTCATCGAAATCGATGAGTCCGGCCCGGCGCATTTTCTCTTCATAGCCCGCATAGAGCTGACGGAAAACTGCATCCGGACAGTTTTTGGAATAGTAATGTTCCAGTGCAATCCTCTCTCCCTTGACAGAGCTTATCTCACTTAAAATGGAGGCTGCAAACTCATTTTCATCCTCCGGCTCCAGACCTCCGGCCTGAGCCAGCTCCCGGACAAACTGCATCTGCTGCTCTTCCCGGACAATATTGTCAGCGGTATATCGGTATGCCAGCTTTAAGATCCTAAAAAAGATCGAATGAAAAGTACCGAAGGTGACTCTGGAGCCGCCGCCGGTCAATGCTTCATACCGCTCCCGCATCTCCTCGGCTGCTGCCCGGGTAAAGGTAATCACAAGAATATCCCCCGGATCGATTCCGTACTCCTTCGTCAGATACTGGACCCGATGGGTGATCACCGTTGTTTTCCCTGATCCCGGTCCCGCCAGAACCATCATGGGACCATCTTTATGCATGATTGCCTGTGTCTGTGCTTTACTGAATGCCATTTCCTGTTTCCTTACTCCACAATTCAAGAATATCTCGGCATATTTGCTTCGAAATTCGCATTTTGATGTGCAAGACATCCTTCTGCCGCGCATCTGAAGCAAATCTGTCAAGTACAAATGTAAGAAAAGTGCGCCTTGGAATGTATTTCTCACAAAGCGCACCTTTTCACTGCTTTTCATGCATCTACGATACATGAAAAAGCAGTTGTTTATTTACTACCTACTGATTTAATCTGCGAAGCCAAACTTGCTTCAAGTCGAATATCGACGGTTACGACAGCCTACTGCTGTGCCTCCAGAAGTTCAATCCCCTTCTTGATACGGCGGATCGACTCCTCCTTGCCAAGCACTTCCATGATCTCGGTCGCGCCTGCCGGCGTCATCTGCTTGCCGGATACAGCGGTACGGATCGGCCACATTACAAAGCCGGTCTTAACGCCCTCTTTGGATACATACTCGGACAGCGCCGCGTACAGGGCGTCGTTGGAGTAATCTTCCTGTGCTTCCAGAATCGGCAGAACATCTTTTAATACCTTTAAGGATGTCTCCAGATTGGTCTTCATCTTCTTGTGAACATACATCTGCGGATCATACTCCGGCAGTGTCTCAAAGAAATCGATGTGTCCCTCGATATCCGGGAAAATCTCGATTCTCGTCTTAACCATCGCCGCGATCTTCTTCAGATCCAGATCCTTGGTGATTACTTTCTTGATGTACGGCTCTGCCATCTCATAGAACTTATCAAAATCCATCGCCTTGATGTACTCGCCGTTCATCCATTTCAGTTTTACCATATCGAAAACAGCCGGAGATTTGCTGATATTCTTGTAGTTGAACTCTTTTACCAGCTCGTCTAAGGAGAAAATCTCCTGATTATTTTCCGGTGACCAGCCAAGCAGGGCAACGAAGTTGACAACTGCCTCGGAAATGAAGCCCTGATCGATCAGATCCTGATAGGAAGAATGACCGCTTCGCTTGCTCAGCTTCTTGTGCTCCTCGTTCGTAATGGTCGGGCAGTGCACATAAACCGGAACCTCCCATCCGAATGCGTCGTACAGACGGTTGTACTTCGGAGAAGAAGAAAGGTACTCGTTACCGCGGACTACATGGGTGATCTGCTGTAAATGATCGTCCACCACATTTGCGAAGTTGTAGGTCGGGAATCCATCCGATTTGATTAAAACCATATCGTCCAGCTCGGAGTTATCTACGGAAATATCCCCATAAATCTCATCGTGGAAGGTAGTCTTTCCCTCGGTCGGGTTGTTCTGACGGATGACAAACGGCTTTCCTGCCTTTAAGTTTGCCTCTACCTCTTCCTTGGAAAGGTGCAGGCAGTGCTTATCATAGGTCATGATCTCTTCGCCGTTTACTTCTCTCTTTAAGCTGTTTAAGCGTTCCTGATCGCAGAAACAGTAATAAGCTTCGCCTTTATCGATCAGCTTCTTCGCATATTCCATGTAGATGCCCTGTTTCTGACGGTCGCTCTGTACATACGGACCAACCGGACCGCCGATGTCCGGACCTTCGTCATGTTTCAACCCGGTATCGCGCATCGTATTGTAAATGATCTCGGTCGCGCCTTCAACGAAACGCTCCTGATCGGTATCCTCGATTCGCAGGATAAAATCGCCGCCCTCATGTTTTGCAATCAGGTATGCGTATAATGCAGTTCTTAAGTTTCCTACATGCATTTTGCCTGTCGGGCTCGGTGCGTATCTGGTTCTGATCTTTGTCATACTTTTCACACGGCTGTCTGGAAGCTTATGTTCCAAACAGTTTTTCCTTTCCTAGAAATAATTAAAATATTGGAATTATAAAATAAAATTACATAGCCAACTGGTAATTTATATCACGCCTTCATATTAAGCAGATGGCACGCCAGCTGGAAATAAATCATCAGGCTGCACGCATCCACGATCGTCGTGATCATCGGCGACGCCATGATCGCCGGGTCGAGATGGATCGTCTTCGCCGCAATCGGAAGCACACATCCGATCGTCTTCGCGATGATAACCGTGCAGAACAGGCTGATAACTACCGTCAGGCAGATGAGTACCTGCCCCGGATACTGGATCATCAGGCGCACGAAATTGACAAGCGCCAGAGAAAGTCCACAGAGCATTCCCACGCGGATTTCTTTCCACATAACTTTCAGAATATCCGCCGGTTCTACCTCGCCGACCGCCATACCACGGATGATCATCGTGCTCGCCTGGCTGCCGGAGTTTCCGCCCGTATCCATCAGCATCGGAATAAACGTAACCAAAAGCGGAATTACCGAAAAGGCATTCTCATATTTTAACAAAATACCGCCGGTCACCATACTGCTCAACATCAGGATCATCAGCCACGGAATACGGTTTCTCGCGAGCTGGAACACGCCCGTCTTCAGGTACGGCTTCTCACTCGGCAGCATCGCCGCCATCTTCTCGAAGTCCTCCGTCGCCTCCTGCTCCATGACATCCATGACATCATCGACCGTGATGATGCCGACCAGACGGTCTTCGCCGTCCACAACCGGTAAACTCAAGAGGTTGTACTCATTGAACGTCTCCACGACCTTTTCCTGGTCTTCCGTCGTATACGCCTTGATCACATGCGGATCCATGATATCGCCCATGAGCGCCGCATAATCATTCATCAGAAGATCCTTGACCGTCACAACGCCCTCTAAGCGGCGTTTTTCATCCATGACGTAGCAGGTGTAAATCGTCTCCTTGTCCACGCCATATTTCCGGATATAATCAAATGCCTGCTCTACCGTCATATTTTTCTTGAGTCCCACGTACTCCGCCGTCATGACGCTTCCGGCGCTGTTTTCCGGGTAATTGAGGAACTGGTTGATCAGTTTTCTCGTATCCGGGCTGGAGTTCTGAAGTACGCGCCGCACGATCGTCGCCGGCAGCTCCTCCAGCATATCGACCGCATCATCGACATACAGGTCGTCAATGATGGCACGCAGCTCATTATCCGTAATACTGGTAATGATGTGCTGCTGCTGTTCGACTTCCAGACAGGCAAATACCTCCGATGCCAGCTCTTTCGGCAGCATACGGAATACAACGACCGTCTTTTCTGAATCCAATTCTTCGATAAATGAGGCAATATCCACCTCATTCATCTCGACCAGCTGGCTTTTCAGCTCCCGGTACTTCTTCCCGGTCAGCAGAGCCAACAGCTCTTCTTTCTTCTCTTCTTCTAACATTCCCGTCTCCTTCCAAAATATTGTCATTTTGGAAATCGGACAGGCTGCTCCCTTCCTGCTCCTGCACACAGGCAGAATGCCGGAAACTTATCCACAGATGCGGCAGTGTACACAAGGAATCCGCTGTTTGCAGCTGTCATTCCTGCAAATGCATGTGTACGCTGCCTTCGGTTCTGGGTAGCTGCCGTCTGATTCCGCCTTATGACTCCGGCTTTCCATTGTGTTCACTCCTCTCCTGATTTTCTCGCATGAAAACATCCGGCAGATTGATGCTCGATACCGGATGTCTCTTTTTATTATAATAATTGAATGAAAAAATAGCAATCTTTTTATCGAAGTTATCCAAAAAAACGTTGTTAAAAAGTAATTGTTCACGGGTAGACACTTTGGGAACCGAAAATGCCGCTCAGATACCACCACGGCGGCAGCAGCTTTCGCACACCCGCGGATCCCGGCAAAAAGACCGAAGCGTCAAAAAAGATCGGGCAGAGCAGGAGGCTCGCAAGGATAAACACCGGAATCAGCGCCGCCAGAAATCCCGGCTTCCGGCAGACTGCCAGGCATCCAAAGGCATACATGGTCACGAAGAAGAGATAAAAAAGCAGCTTTCCCGCCTCTAAAAGCGGCTCTGCCCCATTTCCCGACGCCAGAAGCGCCGCATAGGCCGAAATGGATGCTAAAAAGACAAACGCCGCGATCTCCGCCGTCTGCAGCAGCCACCGCTCCCGGCTCCGGACCGCCGCATAAAGCCCGCGCTCTGCATCCTCGCCCGCCATGACAGCTGCCGCCAGCCCCATGATAAAAAGGAAAACCGCAGTCAGCCCGCGCACCGGAAAGACCACCTTCATCGCCCCTGTCTGCAGTGCCGTTCCTCCCTGTAAGGTCTGATAATCAAAGGTAAAGGTGCTTCCGTTGCTGTGGTATTTTTCATAGAGTTCCATCAGCACGCCGCACGCCTTTTCCCGCGCCTCCGTCGTCTGGCAGCGCGCCATCACCGTCTGGAATGCCGCTCCATTTTTCCCATAGTCTGCCAGCAGTTCCCGCCCGTACACCTCGAACAGTTCAGAAAATATCTTTTCTGATATAATTTTCTCTGCCACCGTGGACGGCGACACCAGCACGCGGACCGCACGGGTATAATGCCCCTCGTCCAGCCGTTCTTTTAATCTCTCTGGAAACAGGTAGGCGCACTCCGCCCGTCCGGTCATAACCGCCTTCTTTGCCTCTTCCTCCGTCCCGCATGGATAAAAGAAAAATGAACGGCTCTCTTCCGATTCCAGTCTTTCTGCAAGCGCCTGATTCCACGCATCCGTTCCCGGGCAGAGCGCCACCGCGATCCGCCCGGAATCCCGTTTTTCCACCTGATGGAGCACGCCCATTCCCAATGGAAAGGTCAGAAGAAACAGGAGGAACACCGGGCGGTAAAGAGCCCGCCGCAGCGTCATTCCAAACATACAGAACCACCACGCCAGCTTCCGCATCCGTCAATTCCTCCTTTTTCCGGCGGCAAGCGCCAGTGCAAAGCATGCCAATGCCGCCGCAGCCAGTTTCCACAGCACCGAAACCGCCCCTGTCTCCCCGCCCGAAGCAATAAAGCGGATTCCATCCATCCAGAGCGCCGTCACCGTCATATTTCCGACTTTCTGAACCAGCTCCGGCAGAAAGACGGACGGGATGATGCCGCCCGCCAGAAAGAGAAATACCACATTGACCGCAAACAACGTCAAAATCGCCGCTGCCGAACTTCTGCACACCTCATAAAACAGCAGAATCCACGCCGAAACTGCCGCGCAGGTCAGCCCCCACGCCGCCAGTTCTTCCCGCCCCGCCAGCGCATATCCCTTCTGCACCGCCCAGCCATAGCCGCCCGCCGTGACTGCCATCAGAAGAAGCGTCATGCACAAGCATTTGCAGAAAAGCGGATACCACCGCCGGATCCCGATGCGCCGAAGTCCCTGTTCCAGCGCCTCCGTCTGGGGAGCCAGAAACGGCGCTGCCGGGATTCCGGTAAGAATCATCAAAAATACAATCCCCGAAATTCCATAAAAGACCGCCGTCGATACATCCCCCGCCGCGCTGACCGTTTTCTTACGGAAAAGTGCCTCGCGGTTCATCGCATATTTTAAAAAGATACGGTTCAAATCCTGTTCGGACACCGAAATCTGTTCCGGCACTCCATGAATATTTAAACATTCATTTGCCGCGTAGATCGCCGCCTGCGAAGTGCCAAGCATCAAACTGCCCGACTCCGCCAGCTCCCGGAAAACGGCGCCCTCCAGCCCGCTCTCATCCGGAAACCAGATCGTGGCTGGCTGGTTCGTACCGTCCAAAATGCCGCGCGCCATGCCGGAGGGCACCTCGAAAACCGCTTGAAGCTCCCCGCTTTTCATCTTTTGGAACGCTTCATCGTGTTCCAGATACGAAAAGTCGCAGAGACTTTCCACGCTGTCCAGCGAGGCAATCATTTTGGTTATCTTTTCCGAAAGCGCATCGTCCTCCGGAAGCACCACGCCCACCTCAATTTTCTTTAAAGATGTTTCCCCATATAAAACCTTAGACGCCGAAAATGCCGCCATGCCGACGAGCAGCACCATCACCGCCAGCCCTGACAGAAAATACGGCAGCTGGCGGAGCAGGCGCTTTCCGGTCAGCAGCAGATATATCATATATGTTCGCATTTTCCGTCGCCTATGACATGACTTTCAGGAGAATTGCGAACAGGTTGCCTGTTATCTCCGTTGTGACCTGGTTATAATCCTCCTCGGAGGAAGCCAGCACATCAAATGGAACGCCGTCCGGCTGCGCGATCTCATCCTCCAGCGGGTTGACATAATAGGAACCGGCAAATTCAACATAAGAACTGCTTCCATTTAACAATGTAGTTTCCAGACGCAGGGAATCCATATCGATATGGACGCTCTCGCCCTTTGAAAGGTCGCTGACCGCGCCATTCGCCGTGAGCGACGCCTGAGACGCACCGTTACTCTGCAAATCCAGCTTTACCTCATAGCTTCCGTCCGCGATCTGATAATCGCCATCCAGGATAAACTGGTATTTCTCTTCGTCATCTTCCAGGGTCGCAATTACCTGACCACTCCAGCTCTTTCCAGCCTCGTAAGCGCCTGTTTTATCCAGGGAAACCGTGATAATCTGACCGTCCGAATCCTCAATATTTAACGCCCCATTCACATTCGACAGCATGTTGTAACCGCCGCCAAAGGAAACATCGCCGTAAAAACGGACATTTTCTTCGTCAACCGTTGCATCCGTCTCATAGGAAAATCCAGCCATTTTGCCATCTTTTCTCACATAGACATCCATCGTCACATCCCCGATGGTATTTTCCATTTCCTCTACCAGATTGTCCAGCACCGCTTCCGCCTGCGCCCAGAGTTCCTTCTGCTGTTCCTCCGGATCCACGCTCTCTCCGTCCCCGTCCGCTGCATAGATGCTGCTTGCGTCGCCTGCCAGTTCCAGATAGCGCACCACATCCTGTTTGAGTGTCTCATCATTCAGGAAAAATTCTCTCGTCGTCTTTGCAAAGCGAATCAGCGCATCCTTCGGCAGAGTCACATGGTAACCGCGGCAGTTCTCGCTCTGTCCGTCGATCGTAAACTCTTTTTTGTCATTCTTAGTGACGATCATAGCCGTTTTGAGGTCATCAATCGCCTTGCTTCCCTCTTTGTAGCGGTTCCAGAGTGCTTTCAGATCCATCATCGGCTCCTCGTCCGAAAGCGCTTCCTTGTACTGTCCCAGATAATTTGCCAGCCCCTCAATATCAATCCCCTGCTCTTCGAGCTTCTGCGCCGCATACGGAGAATTAATGAGCTGTCCTTCCAGATCATTGACATAGTCAAGGGTAAACATACGGCTGGAAAGTGCCGGAATCGCCGCCATGATCTGTGTATCATCCATGTAAAGCTGTGCGTCCGCCAATTCTCCGCCGCCATACTGCAAGGAAAGATTTAGCAGTTGCCGTCCGCTGTCCACATCGCGCTTCACATCCAGACCGATGCCCGCACCGCTCATCTGGTTCAGGGATTCATCGGAAATACCTGTCATGCTTAATTCCATCCCCGTCTGCGCGGATCCCTTCTGTAAAAGTTTTTCCAGCTCTTTCGTCCCAAAGATCTCCTCAGACGGATTTAACTGCCCTTCCGCCGTGATGCTCTTGAACGCATCGATCACTGTGTCCTTCGGGTCTGCCTGATGGCTGAGCATCACACCGCCGCCGACCACGGCCACCGCTGCGGCTGCTCCGGCTGAAATGAGCCATTTCTTCCTGCCAGAACCATTTCCGCCCGTTCTGCCACCGTCACTGCCGCCTGCAGCATTTCCACCGATTCCGCCGCCAGCACCAGCGGATCCGCCTGCACTGGTTCCATCCGCTGTGTCAGATGCGGCCGTAAGCGCCTGCGCCGCTGCCTCTGCCGGGTTTAGCGGGGTTGAATTGTTTGACATGTTTGTATTGTTTGCATTGTTTGTGTTGTTTGTGTTGTTTCCCTCTTTCACCTTGTACCTCCTCCTGTTTTCTCACTCTTAAAACGTTACTGTTCACGCATACGTGCCCAGTAACCTTAAAACCTCTGTATCAGCTCCCGCGCCGAAAGCCTTGCCTCCGTCGGAACCAGCACACCGCCCTTTAATACATACAGGGTTGTACACGCCCCTATCTCTCCCATCTCATGGGACGTCAAAAGAACTGTCCCCCCTGCTTTCACATAGCTCCTGATATAAGTCAGGATCTGCTCCTTTGCCTCCAGATCAAGCGCTGCCCCCGGTTCATCGAGAATCAGGATATCCGCGCGTCCGGAGAGTGCCGCCGCGATGCTCAGCCTCTTTTTCTCTCCGCCTGAAAGCCGTCCCGCCTGCGTTTTCAAGAATCGGTCCACGCCCAGCACACGACCAACGCCGTATTCCAGATCCCGCTCCATCTCCCGCCGTTTTCCCCGGAACCAGAGACGGTAATTATCAAATGCCGTCAGCTCCGGGATCAATGGGTTTTCCTGAGGCACATAGGCGATTTTTTCTTCTAATAGACGATGTCTTCCAAGCGCCTCCTGCCCGTCAATCCGAATACTCCCCCGATCCGGCTTGCGGATCCCCGCAAGGATCGAGAGCAGCGTTGTCTTGCCACATCCATTTCCGCCGACAATCCCGATGCATGCCCCTGAATCTGCCCGAAAAGAGACATCCTTTAGAATCCTCCGTCCGCGATACCGTTTTTCTATCCCTGTTACCTCTAACATATTTTTCCTCTTTATAAAGTAAAAAGGAACACCGCAAAGCAGAAGCGAACCGCTTCTCTGCCTTGCAGCATTCCTTACTTTATCTGGTCTGCGCCGCAGTGATGCAGGCAAATTGATTTTATGATGGATGATTGCAGCACTTAGTGTGCATTTGCAATCTATTTATTATTTATTTTCAGCTAAATCGCCTGGTTTCATACTCAGGTTGATGCGACCCATCTTATCAACTTCGATTACCTTTACGGTAACTTCATCACCGATATTGACTACATCCTCAACCTTAGCTACACGCTTGTCGGAAAGCTTGGAGATGTGAACCATACCATCCTTATTCGGAGCCAGCTCTACGAATGCACCAAAATTCATGATACGGACAACGGTACCTGTCAGAATCTGACCCGGCTCGATGTCGGTCACGATGCCCTTGATGATGGAAACTGCCTTGTCGATCATTGCCTGATCGGTGCCGCATACAGATACGCTTCCGTCATCCTCGATATCGATCTTAACGCCGGTCTGCTCGATGATCTTGTTGATTACCTTGCCCTGTTTGCCGACTACATCGCCGATCTTCTGCGGATCGATGGAGATCTGAACGATCTTCGGAGCATACTGGCTGACGGTCTTTCTCGGCTCGGAGATAACCGGCGCCATAACTTCATCCAGAATGTAGAGTCTTGCCTCTCTCGTCTTAGCGATTGCCTCCTCGATGATCGGGCGGGTCAGACCGTGGATCTTGATATCCATCTGGATGGAAGTAATACCCTTGTGAGTACCGCCTACCTTGAAGTCCATATCGCCGAAGAAGTCTTCCAGACCCTGGATATCGGTCAGAACGATGTAATCATCATCGGTGTCGCCTGTTACCAGACCGCAGGAAATACCAGCTACCGGAGCTTTGATCGGTACACCTGCTGCCATCAGGGACAGAGTGGATGCACAGATACTTGCCTGGGAGGTAGAACCATTGGATTCCATCGTCTCAGATACGGTACGGATTGCATACGGGAACTCTTCCGCAGTCGGAAGTACCGGCACAAGCGCACGCTCCGCCAACGCACCATGACCGATCTCACGGCGTCCCGGTCCTCTGGACGGTTTGGTTTCGCCTACGGAGTAGGACGGGAAGTTGTAATGGTGCATATATCTCTTGGATGTCTCGTTCTCATCCAGTCCGTCGATCTTCTGTGCCTCGGACAGCGGAGCCAGTGTACAGATATTTAAAATCTGTGTCTGTCCACGGGTGAACATACCGGAACCGTGTACACGCGGCAGAATGTCGATCTCTGCTGCCAGCGGACGGATCTCGGTGATACCGCGGCCATCCGGACGCTTGTGATCTTTGAGGATCATCTTGCGGACAGTCTTCTTCTGGTACTGATATACAGCCTCACCCAGAACAGCCAGCCACTCCTCGTTATCAGCAAATGCCTCTTCCAGGCGCTCGGTGATTACGCGGATATTCTCTTCTCTCTTCTGTTTCTCGTCTGTAAATACAGCCTCTTCCATCTCTTCCTGCGGAACCAGCTCACGAATCGCTGCAAACAGCTCTTCCGGAACTGCACAGCTCTCGTAGGAATGTTTCGGCTTGCCGCACTCTGCTACGATGGTGTCGATGAATTTGATGATCTCCTGGTTTACTTCGTGTGCCTTGAAGATCGCATCGATCATGATGTTCTCCGGAACTTCCTTTGCGCCAGCCTCGATCATGATAACCTTCTCGCGGGTGGAAGCAACGGTCAGAGCCATATCAGATACTTTCTTCTGTGCGTTGGTCGGGTTTACGATAAACTCGCCGTCGATCATGCCGATCTGGGTGGTCGCACACGGACCATCAAACGGGATATCGGAAATGCAGGTTGCGATTGCAGAACCTAACATTGCGGTATACTCCGGGCTGCAGTCCTGGTCAACGGATAATACGAGGTTATTTAAGGTAACATCGTTGCGGTAATCCTTCGGGAACAGCGGACGCATCGGACGGTCGATAACACGTGCAGTCAGAACTGCGTTCTCAGATGCCTTTCCCTCTCTCTTGTTAAATCCGCCCGGAATCTTTCCGACCGAATACATCTTCTCCTCAAACTCAACGCTTAACGGGAAGAAATCAATACCGTCACGCGGCTTGTCAGAAGCTGTCGCGGTTGATAATACGGTTGTATCTCCATAATGCATAAATGCAGCACCATTTGCCTGAGCTGCTACACGGCCAACATCCACTGTTAAAGTTCTGCCAGCCAGTTCCATCGAAAAACTCTTGTACATCTCATATCTCCTTTCATCTTGTTTTGCAGAAGAACCTTCACATTCTCATACGCCGCTTTCGGTTCCAAAAGTGCCTTTCTGTGAAAAGTAATACCGAAACTACTGCTCTGCCCGCAAATATGTTTTTCCGCTTTACGGGTACAGCAGCGGTCTCGGACTTTTCTTCTACATAAACAACTAGGGTGGATTGCTCCACCCTATACGTTTTAATCTTAATTACTTTCTGATGCCTAACTTCTCGATCAGTGCACGGTATCCTTCCAGATCGGATTTCTTTAAGTAATCCAGAAGACCACGTCTCTGTCCTACCATCTTCAGAAGTCCGCGGCGGGAATGATGATCCTTCTGATTGGATTTTAAATGCTCTGTAAGCTCAGCGATTCTAGCGGTCAGAATTGCGATCTGAACCTCCGGTGAACCTGTATCGCCTGCTTTTCTTCCGTACTGTTCGATAATAGCTGCTTTCTTTTCCTTTGAAATCATTGTGATTTCCTCCTTAAAATAATTATTCGTACCGTATGCTAAGTTTATGTCGGAGTCGTCAAAAAACTGAGCACCGGCGGACTCATACGTATTTAGTATAACACAATATGTTTTCGGTGTAAATCATTTTATGCAGGTTTTTTCTCGATTTTTATTCCCAATTCAAAGAAACGGGCACTGGAACTCTGTGCCAAAGGCTTTTCCCTTATCCAGTTGTACGCATCTTGAACACATCTGTCCGAATGTGGCGGACCGTGGTCCGTCACAGGCGAACAGATGTTGTGAAAGCAAGCGAACAACGATAAGGGAAGAAGCCGGAGGTGCAGAGTTCCAGTGCCCGTTTCTTCCTATGCTCCTGGTCCCACTGCAATATTTCCACCATTATCCCCCGAAGGACCTCCCGGTCCTGCCTGGGTCGGTGCCGCAGTCTCCGGCGCTTTCGTCTCCGCCTGCGTCGGCGCTGTGGTCGGTGCCGGACCCGGTGCCTGTGTTTCTGCCGGTGCTGGCGCCTGCGTCTCTGCCGGAGCTGGTGTTTCTGCTGGCGCCGTGGTCTCTGCCGGCTTCGTCTCCGCCGGTTTTGCCGTACCGCTCGTCGTACTCTTCTCCGTACCAGGCAGATTGTAGCAGATCACCGGAGTTCCTGCCGAAATATTGTCAAAGATCGTCTTTGCAACACTCGGCGGCAGGTTGATACAGCCGTGGGAACCGCCCGTCTTGTAAATCGTACCGCCAAAACTGCTTCTCCACTTCGCATCATGCATACCGATACCATTATTGAACGGCATCCAGTAATTAACCGGCGTCCGGTAATTTTCACCCTTCAGGACCGCATTTTTCTGCTTATATGCCAGCGGATACGAGCCTGCCGGGGTTCCCCAGCCTTTCGCCAGGTTTCCAGATACGAAATCCGACTCTACCACCAGCTTTCCTTCTTTATAGAAGAAAAGGTGCTGTCCGGTCAGGTTGATCTCCACGTAAGTGTCGCCGTAGTCATTTGCCCCATGGCTCGCCGCCTTCTGGGAATACTCCGGCTCACGCGTCGTACTCTCGCCGGAGGCAATTATCGCTGCCAGCGCTTCCGTCTCTGCCGCCTGGTTGATCTTCCAGCCATAGGTTCCGCCGCTTACCTGAATCGTGGAACCATACGATGTTTTCAATGTTTTCGCTTTGTTTGAAGTATTGTGTGCTTTCGCCATCTCAGACACGTACTCCGACACCTTGGAGGAATCTACCGAAACACTTCCGTCTGCATTGGCAATCAGCCACGCATGAATCTGATCTCCATTTAAGGTCTCCGTCGAATCGCCAAACTGGTATGTCACGCTCATTTTCGCGTATTTATTCATCTTATCCAGCTGTTCTGCCAGAGATGCATCGTCTTTCAATACCGTCGGCTTCTTATAGACATCTGCTTCCTCCAGCGATAAATGATCCTGCAGATTCTCGATCGCACCCGTTACCGCCTGTGTCAGCTTCTCCGCCTCGACTGCCGTTCCTTCCTGTTCGGGCTCAATCGAATATCCCTGTCCGGACACATACTCAGAAATCTTTGCATTGACCGGTTCTACCGCTTTCTCCGGGTCTAAACACGATAAATTCCGGATCTGGCTTTCCAGCGCCGCATCGTCATACGCCACCATGGTTCCGATCGTATATTCTTCCTGTTTCATATGCCACAGCCATGCGAACAGGTTCTGCGCCGCTACCATCTTTTCCAGGCTGCCGTCAAACTCCGCATGCAGTTTGATATCGGTTCCGGCGATGGTTTCTGTCTGATTATTTCTCTCATCGATCGTCAGTGTATAACCATTCACACCTTCCGCAATCAGTTCCTGCACCTCTGCCGCTGTCTTTCCGGACGCGTCAACACCGTTGATCTGCGTATTCGGAAAGAAACGGGTCTTATATTTCTGGGACATTCCCACATAGACGCCTCCGGCTGCCACGAGCAGAATGCCCGCCGTACAGGCAGCGATCCACGCCGCCTTTTTACCGTTTTTTCTATGCTCAGCTTTCAGAGCTGCCTTTTCCGGGGTGGCTTCCGTCCAGGATGCCGTCTTTCCGGAATCCTGTCCCCGCTGCGGCGCCGCATGGGCTGCCTCCCGCCCTGTACCCGCGCTCTGATTTCCACGGGCGCGGCTGCGCTTTCGACTGGCTGTCTCCTCCGGCTCTTTCTCCGGCAGGCGTTCCGGCTCTTCCCACCGGTTCTGATCCTGACGCTCTGGCTGGTGTATGTTTTCCATGTCCAGCTCTGCTTCCCTTAGGATCCGTTCTTCCATATCCCGGTCGAAATAATCATCATCCAAATAGCCCTCATCCGGCTCATCCAGATAATCTTCATCTTCCAGCATAATCTCCCGGCTGTTCATCGCCGTATTTCGTCTCACCGGCTCCCGCCCATCTTCGCGGCTGCCGGAACGTGAATTTTTATTCAAATTCCCGTTTCTATCTGTCATCTTCCTATTCTCCCTTTAAAAATCCAATACGGGTTCCTATTCCCGGAAGGACCTGCCATTCAAGTAATGGTTTTATCATTTGGCATATTTTTCTGACAAAAATCCATGCTATCTGTGTTGCTGGTCCTCCATCGTCCTATTGTATATAAGTTTTAAACGGAAGTCAACTTACAAAACTCTGTCATTTTCTGGTATATTCTGTTACGTTTCTGTTCACGGGTAGGCACTTTTGGAGCCGAAAGTGCCGTAAGAAAACGTGGTGGCAGCAGGAATTTGCCGTATTTAAATGCGAAGCCACGGCAAATTCCGTTACTGGTCACGTATGCGTGAACAGTAACTATATTCTGTTACAGAACGCGTAATGGGACGTAATTTTCTATGAAACAGAAACAAAGAGCTGCCGCGCCGCATTTTTATGTCAGCCCGACAGCTCTTTTCTATTTTTGTCCTGTCCGTATTCTATTTCTCCAGCTTTCCGAACAGTCCTTTCTTCTTATGTTTCTCGCCCTCCGGTGCAATTCCGTTCATGGCATCGTCAAACTTGCGAAGCGCTTCCTTCTGTGCCTCGGTCATGCGCTCCGGAACCTGTACCACCAGCGTCACGAAATGGTCGCCGCGCACGTTGCGGTTACGCAGGGACGGAACACCTTTTCCTTTCAGACGGACTCTCGTATCTGTCTGGGTTCCCGGTTTGACCTCATACTCTACCTCGCCGTCCACCGTCTTGATGCGGATCGGACCACCGAGTGCTGCTTTCACGAAGGAGATCGGCACGGTTGAGTAGATCGTTGTATCCTGACGCTTGAAGATCGGGTGCTGGGATACCACTACTTCTACCAGCAGATCTCCGCGCGGACCGCCGTTGGTACCCGGTTCGCCATTGCCGCGGTCACGCAGCATCTGACCGTTGTCGATACCTGCCGGGATCGTCACTTTGATCTTCTTTCTCTTCGCTACATAGCCGGTTCCGTAGCAATCCGGGCATTTATCCTTGATGATCTTTCCGGTTCCGTTACAATCCGGACAGGTCTGTACATTCTGAATCTGACCAAAGAACGACTGCTGCGTGTACATGATCTTGCCTTTACCGTTACATTTCGGACAGGTCTGCGGCTGGGTTCCCGGTTTTGCACCCGTTCCATGACATTTCTCACAGGTTTCCTTTAAGTTTAACTCCAGCTCTTTTTCACAGCCGAAGATCGCTTCTTCAAAAGTAATCCGCACACTGGTACGCACATCCGCGCCGCGCATCGGTCCGTTGCTTCTGCCGCCGCGGCTGCGTCCGCCGCCAAAAATATCTCCGAAGATATCTCCGAAAATGTCTCCCATATCGCCGCCGTTGAAATCAAAACCACCGAATCCGCCAGCGCCGCCTGCACCGCCGTCAAAAGCCGCATGGCCGAACTGATCATACTGACGTCTCTTCTCCGGATCACTCAGTACGCTGTACGCCTCCGATGCTTCCTTAAATTTATCGGCTGCCGCCTGATCTCCCGGATTTGCATCCGGATGATACTTTTTGGCCAGGGTTCTGTATGCTTTTTTGAGTGTCGCATCGTCCGCATCCTTCGGGACGCCTAAGACCTCATAGTAATCTCTCTTACTCTCTGCCATTTCAGCTCTTCCTTCCCAAAATCCGCCGGTACATTTGACCGCATCCGGCAGAGTTTCTATCGTATCTATTTATCTTCCCACAACGTAACTGTTCAGTACCTTCACAGTCACGCGCAGTAAATGCGCAGACCTACTGAACAGTTACCCCAAAACCTACAAATGGGGGTCTGCCGCAGATTCCTGCGACAGCCCCTCACTGCGTTTTTCTATTGATACCCCGATGCCCCGGATTGCTCCGCACTACCTGCTCCCGCAATCCTCAAAAGCATTCGTAATCCGCTCATTTTTCTTTGAAAAATGGCTGCCTATTATATTATACCTCTTTAAAGTCGCCGTCAACTACATTATCGTCGTGCGGTGCACTTCCTGCATCAGCTGCACCCTGAGCACCGCCCTGTGCTCCTGCTGCGCCAGCTGCCTGTGCCTGCTCGTAAACCTTGCTGAAGAGTGCCTGTGCACTGTTCATCAGTTTCTCCTTGCCAGCCTTGATTTCATCAATCTGTGCATCGGTCATCTGGTCGATCGGAGCTTTGTTGATAGCTTCTTTCAGTGCATTTAAGTCAGCTTCTACGGCTGCTTTATCGTTTGCATCGATCTTATCGCCTACATCCTGCAGAGCCTTCTCGGTCTGGAATACCATGGAGTCAGCTTCATTTCTTGCATCGATGCCCTCTTTTCTCTTCTTATCCTGTGCCTCGTACTCAGCTGCCTCTTTGACTGCCTTGTCGATATCGGAATCGGACATATTGGAACCAGAGGTAATCGTGATGTGCTGCTCTTTACCTGTACCAAGGTCTTTTGCAGATACATTTACGATACCGTTTGCATCAATATCGAAGGTAACCTCAATCTGCGGAACACCTCTTCTTGCCGGAAGAATGCCATCCAGACGGAAGGTTCCCAGTGTCTTGTTGTCCTTTGCGAACTGTCTCTCGCCCTGTACAACGTGGATATCAACAGCGGTCTGGTTATCAGCTGCGGTAGAGAAGATCTGGCTCTTCTTGGTCGGGATTGTGGTATTTCTCTCAATCAGTCTGGTTGCTACACCACCCATAGTCTCGATGGACAGGGACAGCGGAGTTACATCCAGAAGAAGGATATCACCGGCACCGGCATCGCCAGCCAGCTTACCACCCTGGATAGCTGCACCGATTGCTACGCACTCATCCGGGTTTAAGGATTTGCTCGGCTCTTTACCAGTCAGACGTTTTACTTCTTCCTGTGCTGCCAGCATACGTGTGGAACCACCTACCAGAAGTACTTTGCTTAACTCAGAAGCAGTGATACCAGCATCTTTCAGTGCGTTCTGTACCGGAATTGCGGTTCTCTCGATTAAGTCTCTGGTCAGTTCATCAAATTTAGCTCTGGTCAGGTTCATATCCAGATGCTTCGGTCCCTCGCTGGTTGCAGTGATGAACGGAAGGTTGATATTGGTTGTAGTTGCGGAAGAAAGCTCTTTTTTCGCTTTCTCAGCTGCTTCTTTCAGTCTCTGAAGCGCCATCTTATCAGCGGAAAGGTCTACACCCTCTGCTTTCTTGAACTCGTCGATCATCCACTGGGTAATACGGTTATCGAAATCATCGCCGCCCAGATGTGTATCGCCGTTGGTTGCCAGAACCTCGATAACGCCGTCACCGATCTCGATGATGGAAACATCGAATGTACCGCCACCTAAGTCATATACCATGATCTTCTGCTCTTTCTCATTATCAAGGCCATACGCAAGCGCTGCTGCCGTCGGCTCGTTGATAATTCTCTTTACATCCAGACCAGCGATCTTACCTGCATCCTTGGTTGCCTGACGCTGTGCGTCGTTGAAGTAAGCCGGAACAGTAATAACTGCCTCGTTTACCTTCTCGCCCAAGTAGCTCTCTGCATCTGCTTTCAGCTTCTGCAGAATCATCGCGGAAATCTCCTGCGGCGTATATTTCTTGTCATCAATGGTTACTTTGTAGTCGCTGCCCATGTGTCTCTTGATAGAAGAAATGGTCTTCTCAGCGTTGGTAACTGCCTGACGCTTTGCCGGCTCGCCGACCAGTCTCTCGCCTGTCTTTGTAAATGCCACAACGGACGGTGTGGTACGGATACCTTCTGTATTTGCGATAACAACCGGTTTACCACCTTCCATAACGGCTACACAACTGTTTGTTGTACCTAAGTCAATACCGATAATCTTGCTCATAGTTATTTCCTCCTGAAATTATCTTTTTCTGGCAGTTCTCTTTCTCCCCATGGGAGTTAAATTCTGCCGCCTGTCTGTCTATATTATATCAAATCAACCACCAGCACCGAATTCTGGGTGCCAGCTGTTTACGTGTTACCTATTTTAATTTGCCACTTTTACCATGCTGTGGCGAACCACGCTGTCGCGGTATACATAGCCTTTCTGGAACTCCTCGGCTACCACATTCTCACCCAGGTTTTCATCCTCAATATGCATCACTGCATTGTGGAAGTTCGGATCAAATGGCTGACCAACCGCTTCGATTGGCTTTACACCTGCATCACCCAGTGTTTTTACGAGCTGCTTGTAAACCTTATCCATGCCCTCGGCGAAAGCACTTTTTTCTTCGCCCTCCGGGATGGTCGCCAGACCACGCTCGAAATTGTCCACCACCGGGAGAATCTTCTCGATGATGTCCTTTGCGCCAATCTCATACATCGCTGATTTTTCTTTCTCCGTTCGTTTTCGGAAATTGTCAAATTCAGCCATCGTGCGCTTCAGGCGATCCGTCAGCTCCTCGATCTGCTCATCTTTCTTATCCTTCTTTTTGGAGAAAAATCCTTTTTTCTCTTTTTCTCCCTCCGGCGCTTGTGCGTCTTCCGAAGAAGCTTCCTTTTCCTTCACTGCCTCAGCTTCTGCCTGGGTTTCTGTTTCTTTTACCTGCTCCTCATTTGCTGCCTCGGCTGCTTTGGAATCTATCTCTGTCTTTGCCATGTCTCTCACCTCTTTATTTTGCACATCCGTGCTACTCGGTATCTTTATGATTGAATGTCTGATCGAGCTGGCTCTTTAATGAGCGCAGGGTCGATACAACTTTGTCATAATCCATTCGTTTCGGTCCAACGATTCCTATCGTTCCCCGAAGTCCGTCCCCCAATTCATAATTGGCAGTAACGATACTGCAGTCCTTCATCGACTGCACCTGTGTCTCACTTCCGATGTAGACCTGAATCTCATTTTTCTTATCGCTGTCCGCATCGTCCTCGGTAAGAATCTCTCTCCAGAGGTCTTTCTGCTCCAGTGTCCCGATGAGCTGGCTGGCTTTCGCACCATCGCTCAGTTCCGGATATTTGAAAATGTTCGTCGTACCTTCGGTGTAAATCTGTAAATCTTCCTCGCCGGAACGAATCGCCTCGGCCACCTCGCTTAGTACCACATCCACGATGTGGCTGCGCTCGCCTGCCTGCCCTTTCATCCGGGTAATGACATCCAGATTAATCTGCTCCATCGTCAATCCGTTGAGACCGCTATTTAAAAGAATATTCAGATTCAGGATGTCCTCATCAGTCAGCTCCGCATCGAGTGCCACAATCGAGTTCTTGATAATGTTGCCTTCTAAAACAGTGACAATCAGGAGTTTCCCGGCTTCCACTCTGGAAAGCTGTATAAACTTGATCTTCGTCTGGTGATACTGCGGTCCGCTGATCAGCGTCGCATAATTCGTATTGCTCGCCAAAAGCTTTGCCATCTGCTTTAACAGAAGCTCCACCCGATCCACTCTCTGGATGACCATATCTCGCACCTGCGTGACCTCCGTCTCTTTCTCATGAATCAACTGATCCACATAGAAACGATATCCTTTATCTGAAGGAATCCGGCCTGCCGATGTGTGCGGCTGAATGATATATCCCAGTTCTTCCAGATCCGACATCTCATTTCGAATCGTCGCCGAACTGAGTTTCAAATCGGAATACTTGGAGATCGTTCTGGAACCAACCGGCTCTCCGGTCTCCAGATAGTTCTGGATAATCGCTTTCAAAATCTTTTCTTTTCTCTCATCCAGTTCCATCCAATCTCTCCTTCCGTGCATCCGCTTCCGCCGGTCTCTTAAACCCGCTCTGGAAGTTTTCTGTTAGCACTCAATCTATCAGAGTGCTAATATCTACAGTTCATACTATATTACTTACGCAAGTATTTGTCAATGATTTTTTTCGGTTTTTAAAAAAAATTTTTTCTTCTTTTTTCGAATAAAATTTTTCATTCTGCATACCCTGTTTTTAGGCACGCTGATTTTCACACTTTCTATAGGTAGAAACTCACTCACCCGCTTTCCTGTTTGCGTCCGAACAAGCTTTCGACTTGTCGAACCTCCGACCGCTCCCAGAGCCCTATTTCAGGCTCTCCGGCTTGACATTTAACATTTTTGTAATATAATAGTAACAAATTATAACATTTGTAAACGCATTGCAATATTTGTGAGATACACAATCGTTGCGATGAGACAAATGAATCTAAATTGAAATGAGAGGTTTTTATTTGATGAATATGATGAACACCATGCGGCGCGGACTTGCCACAACGGCAATGAGCCTGGTCTGTCTCATGGCAGGCACCATGAATACACTGGCAGCCACAGATGCCGGAACTGAGCTTGTCTCCCAAATAGATGCGGCAGCCGGTGAAGAAACAAACGGCATTTCCACCGAAGCAGCCCAGACACCATCTGGTCCGGCTTCCGATCCGGAGCTGATTAGAAAGCAGACAAACGCTGCTGCGGAAGAAGCGGCTGACACGAACGCTTCCGAGGCAGAAGTCGCTGCATTTTCAAATGAGTCTGCACAAGTGGAGGCAGAGAACGCTGGCGAAGCTGCAATGACTGAAAATACTGACACAAATGCTGCTGCCGAGGCACAGGAAGCAGAGGCACCTGCTGAAATCTACGCCGGACGTTTTACGACAACTGCTTACTGCAGCTGCCGCAGATGCTGCCGTGGTGGAAAGAACCGCACTAAATCCGGCACCATTCCGCAGGCAGGACATACCATTTCCGCCGACTTGCGCGTATTCCCGCTCGGAACTAAACTCCGCATCAACGGCGTTGTCTATACCGTTGAGGACAGCGGCAGCGGCATCCGCGGAAACAAACTGGACATCTTCTTCAATTCCCACAGTCAGGCACTGCAGTATGGAAAGAGAAGCGCCGATGTCTATATTGTCCGATAATTACATTGATTTTAAGCAAAAAAGGGTCTTGCAGATAGAAAATCTTTCACCTGCAAGACCCTTTTTTTATAATTCTTATTTGTAACTGTTCAGTACCTTCACAGTCACGCGCAAAAATCCATTAAAAATTGCC
>ERZ838577.2005-NODE-2005-length-24426-cov-7.408313_pt1 | contig 24426 bp, 18 predicted proteins | sample MGYA00519682_ERZ838577 | MGnify/ENA primary metagenome ERZ838577 (study PRJEB31850, sample SAMEA3708838) | human gut metagenome | biome: human gut; feature: human-associated habitat; material: faeces | place: China | collected 2014 ...
TCGCTTTTTTCACTGATTCTGCTGAAAAAACCTCATATCCGGATTTTTTCAGTGAAAATGTAATTCCACGATTTAAATTTTCATCATCTTCAACCACGAGTATACCTGGCATAGCATATGCACCTCTCTTTATTAACTATTTCTCCTCTTCGTTAAGACCTAGTTCATTACATATTTGTTCTGCCTCAATATCTTCGGTAGTGACTTTCCCTGTAATATCTCTATAGGCTTCTTTTATTCCATTTTTGACAGCCCACTTAACTATAAAATACAATGTAAGTAAAACGATTAGTGCTGTGCCAAAACTAATTCCTAATTCTTCAAACATTTCATTACCTCCGTCAAATCCCGCTCTATCAGACTCTTTTTATTTCTGCTGCAGTTTTGACAAAAGAACAACCGTCTCCACATGTGCACTCCACGGGAACATATCGACTGGCTGTACCTTTTCTACCTGATAGCGGTACTCGCCTTCTTTGCCTTCGCTGCACACCTTTTCAGTCAGATACTTTAAGTCTCTGGCAAGTGTTGCACTGTCGCAGCTTACATACACGATGCGGTCTGGATGCATAGCTGTGATGGTGTCTAAAAGTACGCTGTCACAGCCTTTTCTCGGAGGATCCACGACGATAACGTCTGCATGACATTCTTCTTTGCTGTCACGCTTTTCGTACCACTCTGGCAGCACTTCTTCTGCCTTTCCAACAAAGAACTCCGTATTGTCAAGACCATTTCGCGCTGCGTTTCCGCGCGCATCTTCAATGGCTGCTGGAATAATCTCTACTCCGTAGACTTTCTTTGCACTGCGTGCCAAAAACAGTGAGATCGTTCCGATGCCGCAATACAAATCCCACACTGTTTCCTGTCCGGTAAGACCGGCAAATTCGAGTGCTTTTTTGTAGAGCACCTCTGTCTGGGACGGATTTACCTGAAAGAAGCTCTGCGGTGAAATCTGAAATGTTACTTCGCCAATCTTATCCTCTAAATATCCTGGTCCAAACAAATTGACAACTTTTTCGCCAAGGATTACATTTGTCTTTTTATTATTGATATTTAAACATACAGATGTCATGCCCTGTATCTTTATCAAACGCTCTGTAAGCTTGTCAGCATGAGGCAGACTGTCGGCATTGATGACGAGACATACAAGAATCTGTCCTGTATGAAAGCCCACTCTAATCAGCGCATGGCGCACAATTCCTGTACCACGTTCTTCATCATATGGCGCAACGTGATACTCCTCCATGAATGACTTGATCTCTCGTATAATGGTCTGATTGATTTCTGGTGCGATCAGACAATCCTCACTGTCAATAATAGTGTGAGTGCGTCCTGCATAAAATCCAGCGCAAATGCCTCCCTTATCCGAACCAAATGGCACCTGTGCCTTATTGCGATAACGCCACGGCTTTTCCATGCCAAGCGTCATTGGCACTTCAATATCCTTTAATCCTCCAATGCGTCGCAGATTATTCTCTACCTTACGGCGCTTGAACTTTAGCTGTTCCTCATAAGTCATACATTGGAGCGTGCAGCCGCCGCACTGACGCGCGACAGGACACAGCGGCTTTACACGATTTGGCGATGGCGTGATGATTTCCATCAGGCGTCCATAGCCATAATTCTTTTTGACCTTAATGACACGGACCTTTGCAACATCTCCAATTACCGTATCCTTGATAAACAGAGGAAATCCATTCTCATTGCCAAGCTCACCCTCGCTTATCTTGCCGATGCCTTCACCTTCCACACTTAAATCTTCGATTGTTACAATGTAATCCTGATTTTTTTTCACTTCCATACTTCTCCAACTCTTTTTCTTGTTACTGCAATACTGTTTTCTTAATATTGCTGTCCATTAAACGGTTAAATCCAATCCACTCACCTGGTGTTGCTGATGCAAGCTGCTCTTTCATAATTTCAAGCTTTGCATCTGCATTATCTGCAAAGTTAAGCGCTGCTGCCTCAATGATAGCAGGCTTTTTCGGTGAACCATACTCAAACTCACCGTGATGTGCTAAAATACAATGCTTTAACTCAGATGCTAATACTGGCGGGAAGCCCGGAATCTCACGGATATGACTTCCAATCATTTCAACGCCCATTACAATGTGACCAAGCAGCTGACCATCATCTGTGTAGTCATTTTCTGGAAAATCAGACAGCTCATTCACCTTTCCAATATCATGGAACATAGCTGCAGTCAAAAGCAGATCACGATTGATCATTGGGTAAAGCGTGCAGAAGAAATCACAAATCTTAGTAACAGACAAAGTATGCTCAAGAAGACCACCGATAAAGCCATGATGAACAGACTTTGCTGCTGAATGCTGACAGAAATTCTTTGCAAACTCCTTATCACCAAAAAAGCTCAAAAGAAGCGCATTCAGATGCGGCTCCTTAACCTTCTGAATAAAGCCATCAAGCTCCTTAAACATTACAGCCGGATCTTTTTCAGAAACTGGGAAATAATCCTTCTGATCATATTCGCCCTCTTTTGCCTTGCGAATGCGGCGGCAATTTAACTGCAGACTGCCATTAAACAGAGTGACATCGCCATCAATTTTAATAAAGTCAAGATTTTCAAAATGCTCAATTGCACCAGACAGCTCCCATACCTTGCCATCAAGCACACCTGTCTTGTCCTGCAAAGTCAGCGAATAATATGTCTTTCCTGCCTTTGTCGTTGCAATCGTTTTATTTTTACAGAAAAAAATCTGCGACAGGCGTTCTCCCTCACGCAGCTCCTGAATATATTTCATAATCTTTTACCTCTCTCACTCTTTTGATACTTATTTAAGGGGATTATCCCCCCTTTTATCTTATTATAAACAACTTCGCAATGCTTGTAAATGCTTTTACAAGTAAAAAAACTGTGGTTTTTCTTTTTCCTCTGTAGTATACTGAAGTTGCCTGTAAACCAGTTACAGTTCACGAATAAATAATTATGGCAAAGACCGAAGGTCCTTCGTAACATAGTACCGTGAACTCTAACGTCCACCAGAATCAGCGAAATTTTCTTGCACTTTATTGTATTTTTTATTATACTTCTATTGTATTTTTTATTAAGGGGAAAATTTATGAATCAAAAAGCTTTATCAACACTTGAATATACAAAAATAATCGCCCAGCTTGAGGAATATGCATCTACCTCAATGGGCAAAAAGCGCTGTCGCGAACTCGTTCCGATGAATGATCTTCAAGAGATCAAAACAGCGCAGGCACAGACAAGCGATGCACTAGCACGTATTCTTCGAAAGGGAAGCATCTCTTTTTCTGGTGCAAAGGATATACGCGACTCACTTCTTCGTTTGAAGGTTGGCTCATCATTAAGCATCGCTGAGCTTTTGCGTGTAAGCGCACTTCTTCGCGTTGCACTTCGCGCAAGCGACTATGGCAAGCGTGACCATGAACCTGGCGAGGAGGACGATGCACTTGACGCAATGTTTCGTGAGCTTGCACCTGTCGTTTCTCTTGCAAAGGAAATTGACCGCTGTATCCTCTCTGAGGAGGAGATAGCTGATGATGCAAGCAACGGACTTCGCTCTGTTCGCCGTGCCATGAAAACTGCTGCCGAGAAGATCCGCACGCAGTTAAACAGTCTTGTTGTAAACTCACGTACTTATCTGCAGGATGGCGTTATCACAATGAGAAATGGCCGTTACTGTGTACCTGTAAAGGCTGAGCACAAATCCAACGTGCCAGGAATGGTACATGACCAAAGCTCTAGTGGTTCTACCATTTTTGTCGAGCCGTTAAGCGTTGTAAAACTAAATAATGAGCTTCGCGAATTAGAGATCCGTGAACAAAAGGAAATCGAAGCTGTTCTTGCAGCTCTAAGCAATCAGACATGTGATCATTTAGATGAGCTTACACTTGATCTTGAACTTATCGGAGAGCTTGATTTTATCTTTGCAAAGGCTGCTCTCTCCCGCCATTACCGCGGCTGTGAGCCAAGATTAAATAAAGATGGCATCATCCGCCTGAAAAATGCACGTCATCCACTTCTTGATCCGCACCGCGTTGTGCCTATTACACTTACGCTCGGTGAGAACTTTGATCTTCTGATCGTTACCGGACCAAATACTGGTGGTAAGACTGTTTCATTAAAGACAGTTGGTCTTCTGACACTTATGGGTCTTGCCGGACTTCACGTACCAGCTGCTGAGGGAACAACTCTAAGCGTCTTTACTGAGGTTTACGCAGACATTGGCGATGAGCAGAGCATTGAGCAGAATTTAAGTACCTTCTCATCTCATATGACAAACACCGTTAAATTCTTAGACAAGGCTGATAAGGATTCTCTGGTTCTGTTTGATGAGCTTGGTGCTGGTACAGACCCTGTTGAGGGTGCCGCACTTGCAATGGCAATTTTATCCTTCCTTCACAACATGAAGGTTCGCACAATGGCCACCACACATTACAGCGAATTAAAGCTTTTTGCTCTTTCCACTCCTGGTGTCGAAAATGCCAGCTGTGAATTTAACGTGGAAACACTTCGTCCGACATACCGTCTGTTAGTCGGTATTCCAGGAAAGAGTAACGCTTTTGCAATTTCAAGAAAGCTTGGTCTTCCAGAATTTATTATTGACGATGCTAAAAAGCATATCGACAGTCAGGATGAGAGCTTTGAGGATGTAATCTCTAATCTTGAGGCTTCACGTGTCCAAATGGAGCAGGATAAGGAACAAATTGCGGCTTATAAAGAGGAAATGGAGTCTCTTAAAAAGCAGCTTTCTGCCCAGAAAGAAAAGCTTGAGCAGCAAAAGGCAAAAATCTTACAGGATGCCAACGAAAAAGCACGCAAGGTTCTTCAGGATGCCAAAGATTACGCTGATGAGACTATACGAATTATCAACAAAAAGACTGATGGAGGCGAGGTTAGCCGTCTTCTTGAGGAAGAGCGTACTAAGCTTCGTACTAAGCTTGACAAGACAGCATCAAAGGCACAGATTTCGCAGCCAAAGGCTTCTCCATCTAAAAAGCCAGACGCTAAAAAGCTTAAGCTTGGTGATGCCGTTAAGGTAGTTTCACTTAATCTTCGTGGTATTGTAAGTTCTCTTCCAAATGCAAGAGGAGATTTATTTGTCCAGATGGGTATTCTTCGTTCTCAGGTCAATATTAATGATTTGGAGCTGATTGATGAGCAGACTATTTCTGGTGATGGCGTACCTGCAATGCGCACAAAACAAAAGGGCAATGGAAGCGGCAAGATTCGTATGTCAAAATCTGCCACTGTTTCTCCTGAAATCAATCTGATTGGAAAAACAGTTGATGAGGCAATTCCAGAACTCGACAAATATCTCGATGATGCTTATCTGGCACATCTTGAAAAGGTTCGTGTCGTACACGGACGCGGTACAGGTGCCCTTAGAAACGGTGTTCATCAGCATCTGCGCAAGCTCAAATATGTAAAGTCCTTCCATTTAGGGGAATTTGGTGAGGGCGACAGTGGTGTTACCATTGTTACTTTTAAGTAAGAAAAAGAGAGGGGAATAAATATGATCAACCATGAATTCGACATTATTCGTGTCTTAATTGCCAGTCAGGATGATGAGATGATTAAAAAGCTCATCTTGTGCCTGACAGAAAATGCATATGAAACAGTCACCGTTAACAATAAAACTGATGCAAGAAAAAATCTGCTTTCCTTTCAGCCGCATATTTTGCTGGTAGACCGTCAGATTCCAACTATGAATAGTCTTGATTTGTGCCGTGAATTTCACAATGCCTGCAATATTCCGATTTTAATGCTGTCTAATGACGATAATATCGTCGATAAGGTGCTTTCTCTTGAAATTGGATGTGATGATTTTATGACAAAAGACTTTGATTCACGTGAGCTTATTGCTCGTATCCGTGCAATTGTCCGCCGTTCCCATTCAAACATACCAGACTTCTCTACATTGTCTGGCACATCACCGTCAGCTGACAGCGATTCTTCAGCCAAATGTATTACATTCCCTGGCCTTGTTATCAATCTGACCAATTATTCGGTCAGCTACCGCGGTGCTACAATTGAAATGCCGCCGCGCGAACTAGAGCTTTTATATTTTTTAGCCTCCTCACCAAATCAGGTTTTTACAAGAGAACAGCTTCTTGATCATGTGTGGGGCTATGAGTATGTAGGCGATACCCGCACGGTAGATGTCCATATTAAACGCCTGCGCGCAAAGCTTCCAGGCAAAAACAGCTGGTCTATCGCTACCGTATGGGGAGTCGGCTACAAATTTCAGACAAAACCCGCAAAAAGCGAATAATGTTTTTACTCATTTGGATGATTCCAGTGCAGACGATGAAGCTCACCATTTAACTGCATACTGGCAAAATGATTCTGACGAAGTGCCTCATATAGCACAATCGCAACAGAATTTGATAAATTCAAGGAACGAATCTGTGGATTCATTGGAATACGGAAACACTGGTCTTCATAGTCAAGCAAAATCTCTTCCGGGATTCCAGCACTCTCCTTTCCAAACATCAGATACGCATCCTCATCATACTGGGCATCACTATATACGTGATGTCCTTTTGTTGTTGCTAAATACAGCTTTTTAGATGCATCTGGATTCTTCTCGAGAAAATCATTGAAATTTTCATAAACGCGCACATCGAGATGCTGCCAGTAATCAAGACCTGCTCTTTTTAACGCTTTCTCATCGAGTGAAAAACCAAGCGGCTTAATCAGGTGAAGTGTTGTTCCTGTTGCCACACATGTTCTTCCAATATTTCCTGTATTTGCCGGAATCTCCGGCTCTAATAATACTACGTTCATACCATTTGCCTTTCTTCTTACTTTCTAATACGCACAAGCTCATCCTGTGCAGGTTTATCAAGATATCTTACTTCATCATCTCTGCGAATCACACGTGCGTTTTCTTTTGTTACCTGACCAATTACAACGCAGCTAACTCCTGCTTTTGCAAGTGCTGCACACACCTTTTCTGGCTGCATTGAAGATATAAGACAAGCACCATCTCCCATCAGCAGATAAGGATTTATACCATAAAACTCACTGATTTCAACTGATTCCTGACGAATAGGAATCTTTCGCATGTCTATGTCGAGTCCTGCACCAATACCATCTGCATAATTCCAAAGTGCGTTTAAAACACCGCCCTCCTGAATTGGATATATACAAGCATCAATATCCTCAAGAGCTTCTTTTATAGGATGAATACTAAGTGTGTCCAAAAACTGCTGTGCCTGACGTATAAAGCCCTGCGTATACTGCTTTATCAGTGCGTCTTCTCCGTAAGCCGCAAGCAGTCCAATTCCCGCCATTCCCGCATGACCTGCCATGCAAAGTGTACTTCCTGCCTGAAGTGTTTTGTTCTGATTTTTGCCGTCATTATCTGTGAAGTCAGCGTTAGCATATCCAACTGCTGTAACTGATATGACTGCCTTTTGCACGAAGCTGCTGACGCTTGCTGTCACTAAGCCAAGCTTGACTGCTTCTTTCTGACACAAGGCAGCTATATACCCAGTTAACTCTGCCATAAATGCTTCTTCGCTGTCTTCCGGCCAAAGAAAACTGACATTTACAAGTTTCGTACATCCACGCTGCGCAAAAACTGTATTGCATGCTCTGTAAAATGCAAGTGCGATATCCTCTTTTGCCGAAACTGTCATCATTGCTTCTGAGACAATCTCCTTTTTTTCATGGCAAATCACTGCGCAATCATAATTTTGTGCAAAGCCTTCTGCTAACTTTTGCACTCTTTTAATTGGCCGTACAATGCTTCTTTGCTGCGCATTATACGAATATCTTCCTGTTCGCATATTTTTGCCCTTTCTGTTATTCATAATATGGCCACTCTTCTCCGCCAGGCGTTGTTACTGAGATATCAATTGTCCAGCCGATGTATGGAAATACCATGGCCTCGCCTGCATTTCCCGGACGAGCTGATGCACTGACATTACAATCTGAAGCTCGGTAAATAAGTCCCGATGCAGCCTTATAAGTGTCACGATTTAGTTCTGTTTCTTCTACAAGCTGTCCGTCAATATAGATCTGCTTATAGGATACGCACGACAATGCCGGATGAACTTCGACCTCAACTTTATGCTTATAGTTAACACGAACCTCTCCAACCTGACATTCGCTATCATTTACAACAATGTTGTATAGCGTCTCTGGCCATGAAACAGATAAAATCTCTGTTCTAAATCTTACAGAACGGTTTGCATCACGCTCCTCAATTCCCCAGATATTGATACAAATGCGGTCGTCTACTACATATGCTTCAATATAAATCGGATGATTTGAGCTGTTTACAAATTTAAAATCAGAGTTATCCTGCGGCGCTACCATTGCATCCATGCCTGGATATACATAGTTAACCATCATCGAATGATTTTTACGATAGGAAACATCAAGTTCAGCACGCAGCACGGCATTATAAAGTGTAGTTGTTATCTGGCAGACTCCTCCGCCAACTACCATCTCTACCCTTCCCTGATTGTAGCCTGGTGCCTCTGCGTATCCATTTTCTGTCGTAACTGCACCGTACAAATCAAGTGCAGATATTGTTTCGCCCGGATAGAAAATACGGCCATTCATACCTTCTGCTGCACGAGCAATGTTATTTCGTCTATTCTTATCTCCAAGACCATCTGTGTAAAAGCTTCCAAGCGGCAGCTCACTAAATGCAAAATCGGCACTCGTATATGTCGCTGGTGTTTCCGTGTAAGGAAACGTATAATTTATAGGATCAGCCGTTGAAAAATCATTTATCAGACCTGTCAGCTCATTATAAATAGCCTCCGTATCAAACGCAATTCCATTTACTGCCTCTGTTACAACAAACTGTGCATTCTCACGTTTAACACTTGCATTAGATACTGTCCTCGCCAGCGCTGACGTATATTGACTGATCGTATCATGAAGTGTCTGCGTATCAAGCGAAAACTGCAGATCAAGATCTACAGGATTTACATCCATATCCTTTTGCTTTTTATACTGCTCTACGATATTTCCACTCATAGTTAAATTGTCAAGAGAAGATACAATCTCTGCATTTGTACACGCTACACCGAAGGAGGATGCGCTGTACTCATAAGTATTTCCTACAATGTTCCATACCATATATCGTGACTGCCTGTCCTCTATATAATCAGAGATCTCGCTTTTTGCTTCTTCAAGCGTTTTCCCCTCAAGGCTTATTCCTTCATAGCTTACACCTCTTGGAAATACACCAGTCGTACTCGTATTGAACGTTAATACAAATGGTGTCTTAGCAGTATCTGCCTCTGATGCATATGATACCACACCAACCGCTCCAAGCAGCAAAAACGCTGCCGCAGCTGCCTTTGCTGCCTTTTTCTTAATTTCCTTTAATGATCTCATTTTGTGAAACTCCTTCTTAAGTAGAAACATGCGCCCCTTACAATAAGCGGCGCATGGATAAAAAACTACTATTTAGCGTATCATAATTAATATGGATAATACGGCCACTGCTCACCTGATAACGTATAGGTATCAATCGTAAATGCAAATCCCAGATTTGGAAGACTTGCCCAAGATGAACCAGGCGCAACAGCTTTTGGTGCTGCTTGAACTGTACAGTCAGACGCATGATACAAAGTACCAGAGGACGCTCCATAAACTGCGGTATTCATCGGCTCAACAGATTGCTCCACTCCATCGATAAATATATGTTTATACGACTTTGCCGTAAATCCAGGATGAGGGTCAACTGTTGTCTTTTGCTTATATGCAACATTAACTCCTCCAACCTGACAAACGCTGTCATCCACAATCTGATTGTACAGTGGATTTGGCCATGTGTACTCTGTTACAGTATCGCTCGTAAATGTAATAGTTCTGTTTGATGGACGCTGCTCTACACCCCAGATGTTAACAGTAACACTGTCTCCGCTCACGTAGGACTCGATGTAAATCGGATAATTTGAAGAGTTCACAAACGTGAAATCAAGACCTGATGGATAGTCGACAGTCGCATCCAGTGCCGGCGGCACATAGCTTATAATCATAGAATGAGAACGTCTGTTTACTACGGTAAGCTCGGCACGAATAACTGCATTATAAAGTGTAGTCGTGGTCTGACAGATTCCTCCGCCCATACTTGGAACAACCTTTCCAAGCTCATAGCCAAGACCCATCTGATAGCCATTTTCCGCCGTAACATCATGGAACATCTTAAGCGCAGATCCAGTTTCACCCGGATAAATTACACTTCCGTTCATAAAGTTTGCTGATACCGTAATATTTGTTGTTCTCGGTGCATCACCTAGACGATTGGTCGTGTAACTGCCGAGCGGATTCGGTGAGAAATTAAAGTATGAGCTGTCATATGTCGGCGGTGTCTCTGTAAATGGAAAACTGTACTGGATAGAATCAGCAGTAGAGAAATCCTCAATCTTTGCCAACAGCTCTGTTGCAATCGCATCTGTATCAAAAGAAACTCCAGTCACACCTTCAGTTACAACAAATTGTCCGTTTTCACGCGTTACAGTTGCATTCTGAGGATCCTTATAAAAATGACTTGTGTACTCTGCAACAGTACTTCTTACTGCATCTTCATCTACCGTAAACTGTAAATCAAGATTAATCGGACTTTGATCAAGATCCTTTTGCTTCTTGTACTGCTCTACAAGATTTCCCTCTAATGTCATATTCGAAAGCTGGTTGACTACATCTGGATTTGTCCATGTAGTTGAAAAGGAGCTTCCATCATAATCATATTTATATCCAAGCACATCCCACTGCATGTATCTTGTCAGACGATCATTAGCATATTCGTTAATCTCTAATACAGCCTCATCATACGTCTTTCCCTCAAGACTGATTCCCTCGTAGCTGACGCCGCGTCCAAACACGCCTGTTGTTTTTTTATTGAACGTCAGATCGTAGGACTTTGCCTGAACCTGGCCTTGCGTCTCTTCTGCAAAAGCAGAGACGACCATAGAGGCAATCATGGCTAATACGATAATCACTGCAACTGCACCTGCTAGTATGCGTTTTTTCTTATCATTCTTGTTTTTGTAGTAAAACATCCGCCTTTTTCCTTTCTATTTCTATTCATGCGCCCAGATTCCTATTATACATAATAATATGGTGTTTTTGCAATACCTTTTCAAACTTTCTTTATACATCTAAGCACATAAATTAACAGTGTTTTCCTTATCATACCATACTTTCAAAGTTTTTCACATTTCAAATTTCTTACATTTTTCGGACGATTATGACCTTTACTTTTTTCTGGCTCTGTGTTATCGTAAAGTTACAAATATAGGGATGTCCTTTAATCCCACACATGCCGTGGGCATCGGCATTCTGTAAATTGCCCAATTCAATATTTGAAGAAAGGTTCGTATTATGACAAAACAAGACGCAATCAATTTATTAACACAGAAAGATCAGCTGCAGCTGCTTTCTTTTTATGACACTCTTACACCAGAGCAGCAAGAAAGTCTCCTTGCTCAAATTGAAGGCATCGACTGGTCCTTGCTTGATGTATTAAAGACAAACAAAACTGTAAATACACGCGGCACTTTTGCACCGCTGTCTGCCATGGAGCTGTCCCAGATTGACGCAAACCGCGCACATCTTGAAGAAGTTGGATTACAGGCAATCCGCGAGGGCAAGGTTGCTGCCGTTTTGCTTGCAGGAGGTCAGGGTACCCGTCTTGGTTTTGATAAGCCAAAGGGTATGTACAATATCGGTGTCACAAGAGAGCTTTACATTTTTGAGTGTCTGATCAATAATGTAATGGAGATTGTAAAAAAGGCCGGTGCCTGGATTCCATTTTATATCATGACAAGTGACAAAAATTATGATGATACTACTGCTTTTTTGAAGGAGAAAAATTATTTTGGCTATAATGCTGAATATATTCACTTCTTCAAGCAAGAGATGGCACCAAGCGTAGATTACAATGGAAAGCTTCTTATGGAAGCACCTGATCACCTGTCACTCTCTCCAAATGGAAATGGCGGATGGTTCTCATCTCTTTGCCGCTACGGATATGACAAGCAGATGAAGGAAGCTGGTGTTGAATGGCTGACTGCATTTGCTGTTGACAATGTTCTTCAAAGAATTAATGATCCGGCATTTGTCGGTGCTGTCATTGATTCTGGCTGTGACTGCGGCGGTATGGTTGTAAGAAAGGCTGACCCAAATGAACGTGTCGGCGTTCTTTGTACTGAGGATGGCAAGCCTTCCATCGTTGAATATTATGAGATGACTGATGATATGATTCACTTAAAGGATGAGAATGGAAATCTGCTCTACAACTTTGGTGTTATCTTAAACTACATGTTTAATTTGGATCGTTTAACTGAGATCAAAAGCAAACGTCTTCCGTTACATATCGTTGAGAAGAAGATTCCTTACATTGATGGTGATGGCAATCTGATTAAGCCAACTACACCAAATGGCTATAAGTTTGAATCATTAATTCTCGACATGATCCATATGATGGACAGCTGCTGTCCATTTGAGGTTGAGCGTGAGAAAGCATTTGCACCTGTTAAAAATCCGACTGGTGTAGACTCTGTTGAATCTGCAAGAAAACTTCTTGAGAAAAACGGCGTAACTTTATAAAAATAATCGGGGATAGGAAAATTTTCCTATCCCCATTTTTACTGTAAAATCAAACCCTGTGCTGCCCATTCTCTCAGTAAGTCTGTCATCCACAAAATACCATCCCCTGGTTCCTCTATTTCAATCGGTTCTTCTGCTGGCTCAATGCTTACTACAAAACTAAATAATGCATTCTTTATATCTGGCTCATCTGTCTGTGTCAAAAGCCCTTCCGTCTCACCGACAACTGGTGAAAGCTCTTCAATTCCCCATTCTTCTTGAAGTTTGTCTGAAATCTCTGCTTCAATTGTCACTTCAAATGCATATGTGCCTGCTGCGCCATCTTTTCCCGCACAGATTGATGCATTAACTTCAAGACCTTTTGAAACTGCATTCTCAAACTGCACAGCTAATGGTTCTTTCTCATAATCTTCATGCGGACAAAATGTAGTCTGAAGAGTATCAAATATCTGCTTTTTCTTTTTATCCTGATCAAAAGCATTTTCCGGATCAGCTTCTTTCATTCCTTCTATTACTGCATCCACATATGGTGTAAGAAGTGGCTCCCAGTCAATGACAAATGTTTTATCTAACTGTCCCTGCTCAATCTGCATATCGATGCGCTCCAAAAGCTGCCCTATCTGATCATTTTTCAGATTAATCGTGTAAGAGCCTGCATCATGTGCCGCCGCAAGACCTGAAAACACTCCTATCAAATCATCATATTTAAACTCATCCAGACCTATTGAAGAACCTACCAGACCAATCCAGTCTTCTGTAATTGAATCTGCTGCCTGCAGCACATTCTCATTCTCTTCCTCGTCAATGCGGTTCTCCTCTGTCAATTCCGATATCATCTCTTTAACCGATTCTGTATTTAAATATGCCTTAGTACCAAATACACGAAGTACATCCTCTGATACAAAATCAAAAAAAGTTCCATCACCATTTGGTGCACTTAAATACAGCATGTCCACAGATGCACTGTCTGGCGTCATACGGATCGTCATTCCGGCCGATACTTCCATATCACCAAACGTCATTGAGGCTGAAAACATTTCAGTTCCCTCTTTTATCCGCCGTGCTTCTGTGACCATATCTGCAATCTTTCTTATTCCACCCGTTTCCTCTTCTGCAAAAGTATTCTGTGCCGTGCTGACAAAAATCACTATCCCTGCCGCAAACAGCATCATTCTTTTTTTCATGAAACGTTCCCTCCATACACTATATGTTGCCACTTTCATTTCCAACATTACTCTCCTGCATTACGCAGCTCTATCATACCAATACTACCATACTACGCCCTTTTTTGCAAAGATATTACGCTTACAAATATCTTACATTTTACAACACGCGTTATTGTTGACTGGTTTCTTTTGATATGGTATACTATACACAATTAGACGGACATATTTTTGTATGTTCCGTCAAAAAATTTAAGGAGGTTTTTTTACCATGGATATGTCTTCTTTTTCTCTGGAAGGTAAGATTGCGCTGATTACTGGCGCTTCCTATGGTATCGGTATGGCTATCGCTAAGGGTATGGCTGCTGCCGGTGCTACAATCGTATTTAACGATATTAAGCAGGAGTTAGTTGATAAGGGTCTTGCTGCATACGAAGAAGCTGGAATCAAGGCTCATGGCTATGTTTGTGACGTTACTAATGAGGACGCTGTAAACGAGCTTGTTGCAAAGATCGAGGCTGAGGTTGGTGTAATCGACATTCTCGTAAACAATGCCGGAATCATCAAGAGAATCCCGATGTGCGAGATGACCGCTGCTCAGTTCAGACAGGTTATCGATGTTGACTTAAATGCTCCGTTTATCGTAGCAAAGGCTGTTATTCCGAGCATGATCAAGAAGGGTCATGGAAAGATCATCAACATCTGCTCCATGATGTCTGAACTTGGACGTGAGACCGTATCTGCTTATGCAGCAGCTAAGGGTGGCTTAAAGATGCTAACCAGAAACATCTGCTCTGAGTACGGTGAGTACAACATTCAGTGTAACGGTATTGGACCTGGCTACATTGCTACTCCGCAGACCGCTCCGCTTCGTGAGATTCAGCCAGACGGTTCCCGTCATCCGTTTGACCAGTTCATCATTGCCAAGACTCCGGCAGCTCGCTGGGGAGAAGCTGAGGACCTGGCAGGCCCGGCAGTATTCCTTGCTTCTGATGCTTCCAACTTCGTAAACGGACATGTTCTGTACGTAGATGGTGGTATCTTAGCTTACATTGGAAAGCAGCCACAGTAATTTATCTGATGAATCGTACTTAAATAGTACATAAAAAGAAAGCTTCGCGTTGTTTGACACATATGCGGAGCTTTCTTTAAGCATAAAAAAGCGTTGCTAAATATAATAGAAAGGTGTGGATAAATCGTTATGCGCATTGCACTGGTAGATGATTCTGAAATTGAACGTGGGATACTTCTGTCTTTGATTACTGACTATGGATGCGAAAAGCAGATTTTATTTGAATCTGATTGTTTTGACAGCGGAGATGCTTTTTTGTCTTCCTTTTCGTCTGATAAATACGATATTGTTTTTATGGACATTTTTATGAATGGTATGAGCGGTGTTGAGACGGCAAGCAAAATGCGTCAGATTGACAGCCATGTTATTTTAATTTTTCTGACTGCCTCTGCTGATTACATGCCAGATGCCTTTCGTGTCCATGCATTCCACTATATTCTAAAACCATATCAGAAAGATGCGATTTTTGCATGTCTGAATGATGCCTCTTTGCACCTTCCAGCTTCTGAAACCTTCATTTCATTCTCAGTAAATGCAATTGAGGTTCGCATTTTTGCTTCACAAATTGTATGCATCGTGGCTGACTCTCACTATACATGGATCACCGACCGAAATGGTCAGAAATACCATCCTTGTGCTGCCTTTGGTACATTCTCAAAACAGCTTTTATCTGACCGTCATTTTCTTCTTGTCAGCAGAGGTGTCCTGTGCAACATGGATGATATTAAATGCTTTTCTTCTGGCAGCTGTCTTCTTTCAAACGGCCAGACTCTTCCAGTTACACTGCGCAATGCCAAGCGTATTGAACAAACCTGGCGTGACTACTGTTTTTCAAAGACACGAGATCAAACTTTGGAAATTTGATTTTTGCTTTTCATTCATAAATTTTGCTTTTCGTTCATACTATATTGACTTTTTCGCATAAAAGCGTTAAATTTTTTGTACTACATCAACATTGCTTCACACACATTAGTTGGTTAGTTTCTTATTTTACACACTTTCTTTGTACAAAAAAAGACCGGCTCCCACACACCGGTCCTTTTTTGTTATCTTTTATTTTGATCCAACTTTCTTAAAGATTACGACAACAGTTTTTAAGATAATTTGAATATCAAGCTGAATGCTCCAGTTATCAATATATTCACAATCCAGACGAACAACCTCCTCAAAGTCTTCAATGTTGCTTCGTCCACTGACCTGCCACAATCCTGTCAGACCAGGCTTCATGCTTAGACGTCTCTTATGACGCGCCTCATATTGTTTAAACTCATCTACTGTAGGTGGTCTTGTTCCAACAAGACTCATATCACCCTTTAGTACATTCCAAAACTGTGGAAGCTCATCAATACTAGTTGAACGAATAAATTTGCCGACCTTTGTGATTCTCGGATCATCCGTCATCTTAAACATAAAGCCCTTCATTTCATTCTTTTCCATAAGCTCGGCCTTGCGCGCCTCTGCATCCTGATACATAGAGCGCACCTTATAAATATAGAAATAACGTCCATTTTTTCCCACACGCTTTTGCTTAAATATGAGTGGTCCAGGAGACTCTAGCTTTACAGCTGGTGCGATAAAAAGCATCACAACTGCTGTAATCATCAGTCCTACTATCGCTCCTACAATGTCTATTATACGCTTCATTACAAGCTTGTTAAAATCAAAAAATCTTGGTGCCACGCTGAGCGCATAGTGATTTCCAATCTGAGTAACTTCTCTTTGATAACCTGCGCCAAGATGATCAAGAAGGTCAATATTTACATGAACAATTACACCCATCTGAGCAAACTGCTCAGCATACTCAATGATTTCGTTTTTTCTTTGATCATCAAGCACTAAAAATACTTCATCAACAATTTCCCTGCTTGCTACCTCAATCACATTGTCGCCATTTGCCACAACACGATAGCCTTCGATATCTTCTCCAACATGATTACTATCTACAATTGCAAGCGTAATTAGATAATTCTCGTAAGTATTATATCGTCTTAAGTCCTCTGCAAGCGTTTTTACACGATCAGATGTCGTTAATACAAGAAGATGATCTGCTTTTTTATTTTTAAAAATAGTACGAAGCATTCTCTTACAGATTAAATGTGTCACAGCCATCAGCACTATATTGATCAGTACTGTTAATGCCCATACACTTCTGCTGATCAGCTCTGTATTTTTAGTAACATAAAATACAGCAATAAGCACAGCTCCCATAATAATATTTAACTTGATCGTATATGTAATTTCTTCATATTTGTTTCGCTTCATGAAATAACGATTCATGTTGAACGACAGAAATACCAAAAAATAGCTGATCAAAATCATCCAAAGAGATGATAATACGGAAGAAAAATCAAATATAAACTTCCGAAAAACGGATGCAAGAAAACAAGCTGCAATATAGCTTATCACGAGGCAAACCGCGTCAATCCAAATCAGCAGATAATCCTGCATGTTTTTCCTTTGTTGACTCATGTTCAGAAATTCCTTTCCCTTTATTTCTTTTGTTTATTGTATCATAATTCTTTTCTTTAAACAACTTGATTTTTCAATTCACGCGTCCTGCTAGATGTCTCAGTAAACTGAGACAATAAATTTCATGCTTACATAGAAATTTGACAGATCAGCATGATAACATGCCCGAAGGTGAATGGTAATGTTTTTTTTCTTTTCCTGTTTACTTTTACTTAAAAAAAAGGTATAGTATCAGCGAAGTAAACGAATATGGAAAGGCATGGTATTTATCGTGAATTTTACAAAACCTGTTATTTTAGCATCTGGCTCCCCACGCCGAAAAGAATTGTTAACTCTTGCCGGCTTCAATTTTACTGTCTGCCCGGCAAAGGGCGAGGAAGTCACCACAAAAACGCTTCCATGTGATATTGTATGTGAACTGGCTCATCAAAAGGCATTTGAAATTGCAAAGGCACAAAAAGCTCCTTGCTATGTAATTGGCGCTGATACTATCGTTGCATTTGAAAATCGCATATTGGGAAAACCAAATGATAGCGCAGATGCCGTGCGAATGGTTTCCATGCTTCAGGGCAGCACACATCAGGTCTATACCGGTGTGACACTAATTGAAGTCTGCGCTGATGGCAGTCTTCGCGAAAAAAGCTTCTACGAGGAGACAAATGTACATGTCTGCCAAATGACAAAGGATGAAATTGCCTCTTACGTTGCAACAGGAGAACCACTTGATAAGGCTGGAGCCTACGGAATTCAGGGTACTTTTTCAATCTATGTCTCAGGCATTGAAGGCGACTATTTTAACGTTGTTGGCCTTCCTGTTTCTCGTCTTTATCATGAATTTGCTGCTTTTCAAAATGCAGCTCACAAATAAGTATTCAGCTCTCTTAGGCAAATCGAGGCGGTACCCTTTATGGATACCGCCTCGTTTATTTTGGGCTAATCATTTTTATTTACTTTTTGCTGCGCTTTGTAAGAATGATCATTGCCACTACCGCTGCCGCAAGAATAATTCCAATCACAACCAGAATAATTCCGATTATTCCGCTGGCATCCTCAATACCAAGAATCTGGTTGATTTGACCAGACTGTGTGGTTGGCATTGGAAGTGTTGTGCTGGCTTCTGATGCAGCTGATGACGGTGCCGTACTTGGTGCCGTACTTGGCGCTGTACTCGGTGCTGTGCTCGGCGCTGTACTTGGTGCCGTACTTGGCGCTGTAGTCGTGGTTGTCTGTGCCTGCGTTGTTACTTCTGGTGTCGTAGTCGCCTGTGCCTGCGTAGTTGCCTCTGGCGTTGTAGTCGCCTGTGTCTGCGTAGTTGCCTCTGGTGTTGTTACCATCGGAATCTCTTCTGTCTTTGTTGCACCACATACTGTACAAGTATAAAGCTTTTCTCCAACTGCAGTTGTCGTTGCTTCTTTCTGTACAACACCATCATTCCATGTATGATTCTCATTCACAGTAAATCTTACACTTGCCAAATTGCCGGCGGCATCGGCTGCTGTAAATACATACGTGCCTGCCTTTGTAATTTCATAGGTAAAGGTATCATTTGTATTTAAGCTGCTTTCTGATGCAATCTCCTGATTATTTAACTTAACAGAATATAGATTTTCATCTTTTACCGTAAGTGTAATCTTTTGATCTAAACAATATGTCTTATTAGATTCAGCTCCGCTAATCACTGGTGGTGTCTTGTCAAGCTTAATGCTTATCTGCTTTTCCTGACTAATTGCTCCACTTGAAATATTCATAAGATAATATTTCATTGTGTAGCTTCCCTCTTCGGTGATTATGATTTGTTTGTTTGTTCCAAATGATCCTCTGTCATTCGTAAATGCAATATAGAATCCATCTGGTGCTTTCAGCGTAGCATTTGCACGATACCAGCCATTACTTCCAAGACCCTGCGTTAAGAATTGTGCATCTACATTTACAGTATACTGCGGATCATATTGTTCACATACAGTACAGATACCATTTGCATAGCTGTGACCGTTGTGCACCGTAATGGTAATGCTTGCTTCATTTCCTGCTGCATCAACTGCCTTAATAGTCTGTTCTGTCTCTGCTGGAGAAACTGTAAGCGTTCCTTCTGCAGTCAGCGATACTGGAGTTCCATTTACTGTAACCTGTACAAGATTTGCATCACTAATTGTAAGTGTCGGAGCCTCACAATATGTCTTTTTGCCTTCTACGCCGCTAATTACAGGCGCTGTCTGATCGAAATTCGCTGTTAATGTCTTCTCTGTACTGATAACCTTGCCGTCTGTGCTTAGCAGATAGTAGGTAATCTTGTTTTCGCCTTCATTCAATGTAAGGTCAAGACTAGTTGCTGTGCCAAATGATGACTCATCACTTGTCTGACTGATATAATAGCCTGTAGGTGCTGTCAATTTGATGGTGTTTTTGCGGTACCAGTTTCCTGCTGCATCTGGTGTTGTCGGCACTGCATCTGGTACATCATTTGACTGTACTGCCGGTGCCTTATAATTAGGATCAGATGCTCCACAGTGAACGCAAACACCATCTTCAAATGTATGAGTTCCATTTACCGTGATATGAACTGATGTCTCATTTCCTGCCTTATCGCGTAATACGATTTCCTGAACACCTGCTGCCGGTGATGCAGTAAAGCTTCCATCTGAATTTTGGCTTACTGACTCTGGAATGCTGCTTGATGCAAGATCAAGGTTTTCTTCCACAACACTAAAGGTTACTGCTTCACAATAAACCTTTCCTTCTTCAAGACCATTGATCTGTGGGGCTTTTGTATCAAGATATAAAATCTTTGTACGCTGCTCACTGACTGTTGTATTATCTTCTTTTATCAGATAATATACGATATGGTTTTCGCCTTCCTCTAATTCAATATCAAGAGTTGGCATTCTGCCTGATCTGTCATACAGATTTTCAATAATGTTATAGCCTTCTGGTGCAGTGAGAGTAATATTTTTTGTGCGATACCAGTCATCTGTACCCTGTCCGTCTGCCGCAGTACCATCCTCATTTAATGCTGTGAGCGTGATATCAGGAATATTTGTATCTTCTGTAGGTTCTGGCACATAATCAGGATCAGATGCACCACAGATGACGCAGCTTCCCTCTGAAAATGTATGACCATTATTCACGATTACATTTACAGTAGTCATGTTTCCTGCCTCATCTACTGCAGAAACACTTAACTGATTCTCTCCCGGCTCTAACGTAAAACTTCCATTTTCATCAAGTGAAACTGGCTGTCCGTTTACTGTAACTGTAACAGCATTTTCATCTGTCACCGTTACTGTCTGTGCCTCACAATATGTTTTTCCATCTTCAATTCCTGTGATAACAGGCGGTTCTGTATCAGCTGGCTTTGTCGGATTTACAGTCACATTTACTGATGCAGTAATTGTATTATAGATAGACGTGTCTTCCGGTGTATAAACTGCCGTATAAGCACCATTTTCCGGAATAATGCTTGCTTCAAGCCAGCTCCATCCTTCAGGCAATTCAACAGTTGCAAGTGACTGTCCCTCATCAATACTGATACTGTCCGGACACTGCGTCTGCGGTGTCGGATCTAATTTATTGATCTTAATTGTAATGACAATATTTTCTACTATATTGTAGTTTTCAGTGTCATTTGGAACATAACGAACTGCTGCTTGTGCTTCCTCTTGTGTTGGAAGTGTCGTTGCAGGATCAGTCTGCCACTCAAAATGACCATTAGAATCACTCGGAAGCTCAATCTCTGACAATGGTCTTGTCACATATCCTTCCAGTCCAACTGGAGGTGTATAAACCGGATCCATCTTCTGAACTGGTTCTGGGGTTGGTTCTGGGGTTGGCTCCGGTGTAGGTTCAGGCGTTGGTTCTGGTGTCGGCTCCGGAGTTGGCTCCGGAGTTGGTTCTGGCGTTGGTTCGACTGACTTTTCAATTAACGTTACATCATTTTCAATTGACATACCTGATACAACATCAGTCAGTGTGCCATCTGATCCTGCCATCTGCCACTGACATCCATCTGTAAAAATGCTGTCTGGCACAATACCATTTGTATAGACAACAGAATCCTCTCTTGCTTCATCTGCATAATCAAGTGTCCACTTATAGACACGTGAGTAACTCTCGTCTGTCTTTTTAATCAATACAGGCATCTGATCCGTTCCCATAAGCTGTGAAAACTTTGGATCTGTAAAACCTGAATTTAATGACCATGCTGCCGCTCCATCTGCAAACTGTGATGTGTCAAGTACTGTTACACCTGCAGGCGCTTCTGTCACAAAAAGACTGTTTTCTACACTTTCCTTACGCTCTGTAAATGCAGCTGATGCGCTTCCATTTCCTGTTGTGCTTGAATATCCTGGTGCATAATTTAACAGAATCGGCGTAACTGCATCTTCTCCCAACATATTTGTAATGCTGAAATTACTTGAGTAAACAGATTCAATCCTGTTTTCATTATCAGCAGCAAACTCACTTACAAACGCATCACTTTTTGAAGAAGTCACTGATGCGCCTGATGTGACGCAGGCACTAATGCTTCCTTCATTTCGTCCTGTTAACACACCTACATCTGCATTTGACGTGATAGATGTGTTTTCCAGTTTAAGCTCTGTAACATGGCCTGCACTTCCAATATAGCCAAATACACCTGCAAGCGCATTTTGCGCAATATTTTCAATAGGCTGTGTTCCAAGCACTGCTGCCTGTTCTTCTGATACCTTGCTGACTAAGTCCACACCGTTTATCTGGTTCAGAATGATATTACTGATACTGTAACCATTTCCATCAAATACACCGTCATAGCTTTTTCCTGTCTGTGTCTCGACATTATAATATCCAAGCGGTGTCCATGAATACGCTGCTAACGCGCTCATGTCAATGTTGTCGGCTAAGCTTACATTCTGTGTCTCTAAATCTCCTACATAAAAATGCTGAACAAACCATGCCAGTTCTCCTGCATTCTCAATCTTATATGCACGGATATCGCTGTAGCCAAGCTGTGCCATATCCTGATTTTCGATCACCTGCGGCTGCTCAAATTCTGTATATCCATTTATCTGAGTAACTCCATTTATATATTGGCTTTGTTCCTCTGCCGATACTGGAATATTAATCATGAGCATAGCGGCTGATGTCAACACGGCACTCCATTTTGCTTTTTGTCGTTTCATCTTCATCATATCGGACCTCCTGTCCGGTCAGGGTCATTCTCCCTCACCTTTTCTTTACTTTCAGTATAACAGCCGTTCTCTGCAATGTCACCTTAATAAAACACGTTATTTTTTACAAATTCCTTACGAAAACTAATAGCGCTCTTTTAAAAACTCTGATACATTCGTATGTCCGTAGTGCACAAGCTTGGCATCAAACTCTGCCATCTTTTTCTGAATCATATCCTTATCTTTTTGTTTTAGCAGACCGCTTTTCTCATACCGCTCAACCACTTCTTTTGCATCCTTATATGACTGCAGCGTAAGATCCTTATAATTATTTTCCAAATACATTTGAACTGTATTTAATTTTTCTTCGATTTCCTTTAATGCCTTTTTTCGTTCAAACATTGATATTCTCCCTTCTCATCTGCACAAATTTATATTGGCATACCATTAAATTTATGTTATACTAAATCTAGTATAACACTTTTTCAGAAAAGACAGGAGGTTTTTTTTATGCCAACACCACATAATAATGCACAAAAAGGTCAGATTGCAAAAACTGTTTTAATGCCTGGCGATCCGCTGCGCGCAAAATTTATCGCTGATACCTTTTTACAGGATGCCGTTCTTGTAAATGAAGTACGTGGTATGCTTGCTTATACCGGAACTTATAATGGAAAACCAGTTACCGTTATGGGCAGCGGAATGGGTATGCCAAGTATCGGTATCTACTCCTACGAGTTATTTAAGGAATATAATGTAGACCGTATCATTCGTATCGGAAGCGCTGGAAGCTACAGCTCTGACGCAAAGATTTATGATGTCGTTCTTGCTACTTCCGCAGTCAGTGAGTCCACCTATGCAAAGGTTCAGTCTGGCTACGACAAGGATGAGAGCTATCCATCCAAAGCACTCAATGATTCCCTTCGCGCTGCTGCAAAGCGTCTTGGAATTAATATGATTGAGGGTGCAATTCACTCTAGTGACGTCTTCTACCGCCAGCCGTCTGATGAAAAGCCAACCTATTGGGAAAAGCTTCGCGACGAGCGCGGCTGTCTGGCTGTTGAAATGGAAAGCTTTGCACTGTTTGCAAATGCTTCGGTACTAGGCAAAGAAGCAGCCTGCCTTTTAACAATCTCTGACAGCTTTATAAGCCCAGAGATCACTACTGCCGAAGAACGTCAGACTTGCTTCACTAACATGATGAAGATTGCTCTTGAAAATTTATAAAACATTATGAAAAAGGTGCGCCGATTACTTTCCTCGGTGCACCTTTTTATACATTTAAATATCATACTCCTCGTAGCAATTGCCCAATACTTCGCAACCTCAAACCCAATACAAGTTTCTTTTCACTACTCCCAATGCTTTATTTACATCACAAAGCAGTTCTTCACCGCAAAACTGCTTGTCGATTTTTTGTATCCTTTCCACAGCAATCTCAAATGCTCTTGTAATCAGTTCCTTATACATATTAATCTGATTTTCTGGCTTTGCAAAAACAAAATTTCTATAATTTATTCGCAGTCTCACCTCTGCAGTCATCTTTGTAGCACTATAATATCGCTTCTCTTTCCAACAGCTTTCCTCATAAGAACTTTCTTTCATAATGACTGCAAAAATACCAAGCTCTCTCAATGCATTTCCGTAGCTTCTGGCTCTTATTTCATCCAACATCGGATCAACTACTTGCATTACTTCACGAAAACATTTCACAGCCTTTTCCTCTGTCTCCCCTGCCAGATAAATAACTGTACTTTTATTTTTCACTTTTTCTTCCTTTTCTGTTAGACCAAATGCCTGTCTAACATCATATACTAACTTGTCCCTTTGAAATTCAGGATCAGCACTTTTCGCTTTGTCGGCCTGTGCAACATGCAGCTCCAGAACGGTTGCCCGGTCTTTCTCTGTCTCTGTCACAGTAACTTCTTCAGGATTGTCGACTAGTGATTTTGCAATTACTTCTACTAATTCTTTCATCACGTTTCCCTCACTAATCTATTATTTCTCGAT
>ERZ838577.2009-NODE-2009-length-24363-cov-3.626543_pt1 | contig 24363 bp, 20 predicted proteins | sample MGYA00519682_ERZ838577 | MGnify/ENA primary metagenome ERZ838577 (study PRJEB31850, sample SAMEA3708838) | human gut metagenome | biome: human gut; feature: human-associated habitat; material: faeces | place: China | collected 2014 ...
ATACCGCAAAGTGGGGCGTGCAGATTGCGGGAATGATTTTTCAAACAGGCTCTAGATCTCACCAAGGAACAGAGAATCAGTCACCGCGAAGAATCACACGGATTCTTTTATAAATAAAGAACACGATCACTGAGGTTAATGTGTATTTGAATAAATTGAATGGTACAAGAATCATAATTGCAAAAGTAAGAAGGTTGGTTACACCGCTGTGTACTGCTGCACCCATTTCAATAAATGCCTGTACCGGCATTCCAAATGCCTTGCCGTATGCCGGAAGAAGTACAAATGCGTTTACAAAGCATGCAAGCACTGTGGTAAGAATTACACCTGCTGCCATACCTGCCACTGCGTGTGTTCTTGTCTTCTTATGCTGATAACGATAAATCAGTCCGGCTGGAACTACATAAGAACAGCCAAAGAGGAAGTTTGCCACATCACCAACGCCTGCTGTCATAGTTCCCTTGGTTACCAGATGTACCAGAATCTTCACCAGTTCGATCAGTATACCTGCTACAGGTCCCATTGCAAAAGAACCGATCAGTGCTGGAATCTCAGAGAAATCCAACTGATAAAAGGACGGTGCCAGAAATGGCAGCGGTACCTCAAAATTCATCAACACACCTGCCACAGCACCTAACATTGCTACCTGGGCAATGGTTCTGGTGCGGCTTCGCTCCATTACGTTTCCATTTTTGATTACTTGTTCGCTCATACTCATTGCTCCTTAAATTATAATATTTAAAGAAAATTTCTGCAAGTATGGGATTAAAATGTTACCAGTAAACAGTAACGTTAAAATCACCACATAAAAAGCCCCGGAATCTCTTCCGGGGCAATGAGCACGTACAAAAAAATCAACCGATCTAAATATTCTGCGCGTTCTTCTCTCATCCAGACTTTACTGTCGGTTTTGGAATTTCACCAAATCAGCCGCCAAAGCGGGTCGCGGACTATACCGCCGGTAGGGAATTTCGATTTCCAAGGATTTCGATCACCCTGCCCCGAAGAAATTTTCTTTTCATGGTGGATTATACAATAGAAATAAGATAATTTCAATAGGAAATCTATTTGTACATCTATTTCATATTTTCTATTATATATCTATTATCATTTGTCTTTATTTGTCTCCACAACATGTACATCCATCTGTGGATACGGAATGGAAATTCCGTTGGCATCAAAAGATTCTTTGATTTTCTCATTGAGGCGCCATTTGATCTTCCAATATTTATCGGTGGGCACCCAGACGCGAAGGCCCATGACTACGGCGCTGTCAGCAAGTTCGTCTACAAAGACCAGCATGTCTTTGTCCGATTTGGTTCCGGGATCTTCCTGTAAAATGTGCTGCAAAAGCTTTTTTGCTTTCTTAATATCGGAATCATAGGAAATTTCCACTTTGATTTCCAGGTTACGCAAATTCTGCGCAGTTACATTGATAATGGTGCTGTTGGATAATTTTCCATTTGGAATGATTACGTGCTTATTGTCAATGGTGATCAGGGTCGTATAGAACATCTCAACCTTATATACGGTTCCCTCCGTTCCACCAGCCTGATCCTGTATAATATAATCTCCTACCTGAAAGGGCTTAAACAAAAGCAGCATAACACCGCCAGACAGATTCTCCAGACCGCCCTGCAAAGCAAGACCAATGGTAACGCCGGCAGTTCCCAGAAGAGCTGCTACGGAAGATTCCTTCACACCGAAATTAGTAGCTATATTAAAAATCAGAATCAGATACAGCAAAAATTTTCCAAAAGAACAGATGAACTGGGCAACCCCCATGTCTATACCGGCCTTTTCCATGGAACTCTTCGCAACCTTCAGAAGCCACTTGATCAGCTTTGTTCCCACATAAAACGCTACAATAGAAAGAACCACTTTCATTCCGAAGCTGATCAAATCCGGCATATGACCGTTAAAGTAAGCCTTGATCTGATCCCAGTTGGAGTTTACTTTATCCACTGTTTCCTGGACAGTCTCCTGAACTGCATTCTCTATAACCTGTCCTTCCAAATTCCCATCTCCTTTTTTCAGTCCTTTCCCACAAACAACTCTGTCCCTTATTATCCAAAAACTATTTCGTCCACTCCGCTCAAAATCGCAAAAGCGGCAGGAACTAATACCCATTTAAAACAGGGCAATCTGCCCTGTTTTCCACCGGAAATTCATTTTGGGAACAAATTATCCACCGCCTACTGCAAAACTCTCCACAGTATCAACTGCGCTGCCAGAATTAACGGCACACCCAGGCGAAATTTCCACTTTCTGGTTTTATGATGAAAAAACTGCATTCCAAGAAGAGCCCCAGCGGAACCGCCAATGACAGCCACCGCAAGAAGCTGAGCCTCTGGGATGCGCCACTGTTTTCTGATGGCTTTCCGCTTGTCCATGCCGTACATCCCGAAGGCTGCGATATTAACTAAAACCAGATACACAACAAGCATATTTTCTAACATTTTAATCCAACTCTCTAATTCCTCTGCCAAACACGCTATAAAGCGTGTTTGAAAAAGGCTTTCTGCAAGGCAATGTCAAAAGAAGAGAAATAATGTTTTCCCTCTTCTCTTTATTTATTCAACCCTTTCATAGAAAGGCTGATCCGGTTCTTCTTCTCATCCACACCGAGAACACGAACCTCCACAACATCTCCGACGCTTACAGCTTCCAATGGATGTTTGATAAATTTTTCACTCATCTGGGAAATATGAACAAGTCCGTCCTGATGAACTCCGATATCAACGAAAGCTCCGAAATCGATTACGTTGCGGACAGTTCCTTTCAGGATCATACCCTCTTTCAGATCCTTGATATCCAGTACGTCTGTGCGGAGAATCGGCTTCGGCATCTCATCACGCGGATCTCGTGCCGGTTTCTCCAGCTCTTTTACAATATCCCTAAGAGTAATCTCTCCAATTTCCAGTTCATCTGCAGTCTTCTTGTAATCCCTGATCTGTCTGGAAAGTCCGGCAAGCTTGCCTCCTGCAATATCTTCAGCGGAATATCCCAGTTTCTCAAGAAGCCTGGAAGCCGCCTCATAGCTCTCCGGGTGAACGCTTGTCGCATCGAGAGGATTGGAGCCGCCTGTAATACGCATGAAACCAGCACACTGCTCGAATGCTTTCGGACCAAGCTTCGCAACCTTCAGAAGATCTTTTCGGCTTGTGAAACGGCCATTCTCCTCACGGTAAACTACAATGTTCTTCGCAATAGCCTTGGAAACACCGGAAATATACTCAAGAAGGGAAGCCGAAGCAGTATTTAAATCCACACCTACTTTATTTACAGAATCCTCAACCACACCTGTCAGAGCCTCGCCAAGCTTCTTCTGGTTCATATCATGCTGATACTGCCCTACACCAATGGATTTCGGATCGATCTTAACCAGCTCAGCCAACGGATCCTGCACACGTCTTGCAATGGATGTGGCACTTCTCTGTCCTACATCAAAATTGGGAAATTCATCTGTAGCAAGCTTGCTTGCAGAGTAAACAGAAGCACCCGCCTCATTTGTAATTACATACTGAACCTTCGCTTCCGGAATCTCCTTCAGCATATCAACAATCACCTGCTCAGACTCTCTGGAAGCAGTACCATTTCCAACAGAAATCAGGGAAATGCCATACTTCTTGATCATAGCTTCTACTGTATCCTTCGCAGCGCGAATCTTCTTCTCGTTAGTAGGAGCAGTTGGATAAACAACTGTGGTATCCAGAACTTTTCCAGTAGGATCTACAACAGCCAGCTTACAGCCTGTACGGAAGGCCGGATCCCATCCAAGGACAGTCTGTCCGGCGATTGGAGGCTGCATGAGAAGCTGCTCCAGGTTCTTGCCAAAGACTTTGATAGCACCGTCTTCTGCCTTCTCTGTCAGGTCACTTCTGATCTCACGCTCGATTGCCGGCGCAATAAGACGCTTGTAGCTGTCCTCTGTTACCTCTTTCAGGATTGGTGTGGTAAACGGGTTTTCACGGGTGATCACCTGCTTCTCCAGGTAGCGGAGAATATCTTCCTCCGGTGCTGCTATCTTAATAGTAAGGAATTTCTCTTTCTCACCGCGGTTCAACGCCAGCACACGATGTCCAGCCAGCTTCTTCACCGGCTCTTCAAATTCGTAATACATTTCGTAAACAGACTGTGTCTCCGGATCCTTTGCCACAGAACTGATGGTTCCTTTCTTTGCAGTAAGGTCACGGATGTGGATTCGGTAATCTGCCTCGTCGGAAATATGCTCTGCAATAATATCCTTCGCACCAGCAATGGCGTCTGCCACAGAAGCAACCTCTTTTTCCTCTGACACAAAGGCTTCTGCCTCTTCCTCAATAGACTTGTTTGTCATCTGGAGCATAATGATATTTGCCAGGGGCTCCAGGCCTTTTTCCTTGGCAATGGTTGCCCTGGTACGTCTCTTCGGACGGTACGGGCGGTAAAGGTCCTCTACGACTACCAGCGTCTGTGCTGCCAGGATCTGTGCCTTCAGTTCTTCTGTCAGCTTGCCCTGGTCCTCAATGCTGGAAAGGACCTGATTCTTCTTGTCTTCCAGATTTCGGAGATAAGTCAGTCTCTCGTTCAGGTTACGAAGCTGCTCGTCATTTAAGGTTCCGGTAGCTTCTTTTCTATATCGTGAAATAAAAGGGATAGTGTTTCCCTCGTCGATCAATTTAACAGCAGCTTCTACCTGCCATTTCTGCACCCCCAGTTCCTGGGTGATTGCCTGTAAAATATCCATTTTTTCAATCTCCTCTTGTTGCTTGTATTTCTAAATAGTCCTATCTTCCGGCAGTCTGTAGTCCAGTTCTCCATCCAGATCCCGGTAAAATGCCACCATGGACATTTCCATATAAGGCATGATCCAGAAAAGTGCAATATAGAACGTGAACACAGATAATAACAAAAGCGGGATAAAGCTAAGATTCAGCTTCACATATCTCCAGATATTTCCCTTCATCAGCCTTGCGCTCTCTTTCAGTGCCTGGATTCCTCCAAGCTCTGTGTCATCCGCCATAAGAAAATAGGTCATGGCAAATGGAAGGGAAATAAGAAAATTCAAAAGCGTACTTACAGCCAGCAGTCCCAGAGTCATGGAAAGCCACTGGATCTGGGAATCCACAGTCAGTCCCGGATCTGTGGTAAAGCTCACATAATAGTAAGGGATCGCTGTGATCAGCTGGATCATCGCAAGCACAAAGCCTGCAACGATCACCCTGTCTGGCTGGTTTTTGAAAAAGTAGCCAAGATCTCCCAGAGAAAACTCCTTTCCCCGGGAAATATTCAAAAGCATATACCCCAGACCAGCAGAAATGATTCCCACGATCAGTGACACCACCAGCATAAATATTTCGCTGAGAACCAGATCCAGCGCGGATGTGCCAGAAAACAAATTGGTAGAAAGGATTGTTCCTAAGGTATTCAGACCATACACTGCCAGAAGCCCAAGGATCACAGTTCCAACATGTCCCTGCAATGACTTTTTGGCCTGCAGTTTGATTTCCTTCGTACTTCTTTTTTTCATAATCATCATTCTCCTTTGCAGTGAAACAGCAGGCCGGGATTCTGATACATCCCGGCCAGATATATTGCAGCACCATTTCGCTGTTTTCACTTTTGCTCCATTAAACCATGCCAGCTGTTCCTAATATAGCATTTTCCCATCTGACATCTGTAATTTTTTTATAACTACGCCGTCCTCTTACTTCCCCAGAAAAACACCGCTACCGTACCAGGACCTGTATGACTCCCGATGGTGGTTCCGATGTTGTTGATCTCAACCTTCCCATTTAATTTCGGGAAACGCTCTTCCACCAGCCTTGCCACTTCCCTGGCATCCTCTATACATGCGGACTGGGAAATATAACATTTCCCACTATAGTCAAGTCCGCCCTCGGCGTACTCTTCCATTTTGTCTACAATAGCCCGGATCACCTTTTTCTTGGTACGGATCTTAAATCTTGGGATCAGTTTTCCCTGATCATCCATATTCAGAAGCGGACAAATATTCAGCATAGTGCCGAAAAAGCCGCTGGCCTTGGAAATACGGCCTCCTCTGATATAGAACGTAAGGTCTGTGGAAAAGAACCAGTGATGCAGGTTCAGCTTGTGTTCTTCTGCCCAGGCATGAACTTCCCCGATGGATTTACCCTCATCCCGGAGGTCAGCAAGTTTATCCATAAAAAGACCATATCCTGAAGACGCGCCCAGAGAATCCACAACCAGAATCTTACGATCCGGGTATTTTTCCTCCAGCTCCGCTTTTGCAACGTTGGCTGAATTTATAACACCGGAAATCCCGGAAGAAAGGCAGACGTGAAGCACATCCTTGCCCTGTTTCAGAAATCCTTCAAAATACTCTTCAAACTCATCTGCGTTTACCTGGGAAGTCTTGGTAGATGCCCCATCCTGCATGGCTTTATAAAACACATCAAAAGGCATGGACTGTCCCAGATCATCTGCATATTCTTTTCCATTTAATTCATAATGAAAGCAGATATAGGAAATATTTCTTTTCTCAAAATGTTCTTTCGTAAGGTCCGCTGTGGAACAACAGCTGATCACATAGTTGCTCATATTTCCCTCCTGTTACTAATTTTGTAAAACCTCCAGATCGGGTTCTCCCTTATTCTGGAAGAATTTCATTTCTGTACGCAACACTTGCCACTGTATCCGGATCCTCATCCTTGTTAAACCAGAACTGTGCCCGGTTGTCAATCTTGGTATCTGCAGTCTTATAAATATTCAGGTAATCTCCGTCCTCATCACACGAATAGCCTTTTTCCTCTGCAGCTGCGATCAGGTCCGCCTTCTTCGCACCCAGGGTAAATCCACCGGAAAGAGTAAGGGTAAGAGCATCACTGTCGTAATTGCCTACCTCAAGCTCCCGTACAAAACAGTTCTCGATGGCAGTTGCATCCTGGGTAAAATTGTAAACACTGAAATGCACACTCTGGTTATTCTTCATCATGTCTACAAATTCCAGATCCCGGCCAGCCACATAAGCGCCATCTTCCACATTCTGAAGCTCCCAGCCATTCTCAAGGAATGCAGACACCGGAGCCGGAAGGGAATAAAGATCTCCGCAGAATTCCAACTGTGGAGCCAGCAGATCATCTCCCAGCTCAGTAGGAGCGGTATAGGAAGATACGATTTCCGGAACTTCCTCGCTTACACTTCCCTTGTCATATCCTTCTGGCTCTACGAAGTTACGCATATCTACCTGCTTCAGAGTATTGTCATCCTTATATACATAGAAATGAACTTCCTCGTAATAATCTTTCGAGTAGGAATACTTGGTATACAGGTCTCCCTCGTAAGTATCGCTTGGATCACCATAAGCAGCTTTGATATCATCAAAATTGGATTTTCCCATTACGATTCCGCCAGGCAGTTCTACAGGAGTAGCCGCCACATCAAAATCATAGCTTGCATCAATATCAATTCCCGCCACCAAACACTGGTTTAATGGCAACTGGTTGATTCCAAGATTGATCACATCTACGGAAACGCGGTCGTCCCCTTTGTAAAAACTGATGGAACCATAGGAATTGGTTCCAACGCCCATCTCCGGGTCCTCGTTCTTGCCAAGTGTCCAGTCTGCTGCAAAATCCTGGTAATACATAGGGAACTGGTAAACCTTATCCCCGATCTTCACCTGAAAATCGTACAGGCTGTCGGACAGCTCTGTAACCGTTTCTGCACCAGCCTCAGGCTCATCAGCAGCCTCTCCTGCTGCCTCTGTAGTTTCGGCTTCCTGTGCCTCTGCATAAGCCGCGGACGGAACCGCACACAGGCACATTGCTGTAAAAAGCACTCCCAATACTTTTCTTTTCATACAGAAATTCCTCCTTAGAATTTATATTCGATCAGTCGGCAAGGCCGAAAGCATCGTGTACTGCATTCATAGCCCGGATTCCGTCTTTTTCATTGATGAGGACGGTAATACGGATTTCAGATGTGGAGATCATATTAATGTTTACCCCTTCATTGTAAAGGCTCTCAAACATCTTGGCAGCCACGCCAGGATTGCTGAGCATACCGGAGCCAACAATGGAAAGCTTGGCGATATTGCGCTCAGAGTGAAGCTCCTTGAAGCCAAGGCGCTCCTGGCTCTCCTCCAGAGTGGCAACTGCATCATCCAGATCATCCTTATTTACTGTAAAAGAAATGTCCTTTGTTCCTGCACGTCCGATAGACTGCAGGATAACATCTACGTTAATATTTTTCTTTGCAAGGGTATCAAATACCTTAAATGCAACACCAGGCACATCGCGAAGCCCCAGTACTGCGATTCTCACAGCGTCTGTATCCAGCGCAACACCGCTGATCAGCATTCTTTCCACGCTAACTACCTCCTTCACTACCGTTCCTTCACTGTTATTCAGGCTAGAGCGGACCACAAGGGGCACTCCGTATTTCTTCGCCATTTCCACAGAACGGTTGTGAAGTACACCTGCTCCTGATGTTGCCAGATCCAGCATCTCATCGTATGTGATTTCTTTCAGCTTTCTTGCATTTGGAACCTTACGTGGGTCGGCTGTGTAAACGCCGTCCACATCTGTATAAATCTCGCAGGCATCTGCATGAAGCGCTGCTGCCAGTGCCACGGCAGTGGTATCAGAACCGCCTCGTCCCAGAGTGGTGTAATCATCGTATTTATCTACGCCCTGGAATCCGGTAACAATTACGATCCTGTGGGCATCCAGCTCCCGGCGAATACGCTCTGTATCGATTCTTTTTAATCTTGCATTCTGATGGCTGCTTGTGGTATGCATGGTCACCTGAAAGGCATTCAGGGAAACCGCCGGAACGCCCAGCTTGTGCATTACCATTGCCATCAGGGATACGGACATCTGCTCACCGATGGTAAGGAGCATATCCATCTCACGCTTCGGAGGCTTGTCGTCCATATCATGAGCCATACGGATCAGCTCATCTGTATATTTTCCCATGGCGGACAAAACCACCACCACGTCATTTCCTTTTTTATATTCTTCGATACAACGGTTGGCAACATTATACATTCTCTGTTTGTCCCCAACGGAAGTACCGCCGAATTTCTTAACTATCAGCATAGTTTTTCCTTTCACGCTGTCAGTTTTATTTTTATCTGCGCATGCAGACAGTTTCACGCAGCTGCCCATTACCTGAATAACTGCGGTTTCATGTTATCAGTCTTTCACGCGGATCATGCCCAGAACATTCTCTCCAAGCGCTTTCACACGCTCTTTGTACTCGCCCTGTGTCATAAGTCTGGTAATAAAACCAAATTCTTCCGGAAGGGAATCCGGCTCGATCACAGCCTCAACCTTACCAAAAGCCTTATCCACTTCATCCAGGGAAGTATCCTTCACACGTACAAAGAAACGGCCTTCTACAGAATCCGGCTCCATCAGGGTCATCTCTTCATTGCTCCAGTTATTTGGAATGGTATCATGAAGATGCTTTGCAGCCTCCACAACGTCCGCTGCAACTGCACTTGCAGTAGGAAGCTTGCCTGCTCCGCTTCCATAGAACATGGCATCGCCAAGCATGTTTCCATGTACAAAAATACTGTTGAACACTCCCTTTACGCCATAAAGAGGATTCTCCTGCCCTACAAGGAAAGGTGCTACAAGTGCGTAGAAAGAATCGTCTCCCAATTTCTTACTTGTGCCAAGAAGCTTGATGCTTCTGCCCATTTCTCTTGCGTATTCCATATCCTCTGGCGTGATCTTTGTAATTCCTTCTGTATAAATATTTTCAAAATTCAGGAATTTTCCATATGCCAGAGAGGAAAGAATGGCAATCTTACGGCATGCATCCTGTCCTTCCACGTCAGCGGTAGGATCAGCCTCTGCGTAGCCTTTTTCCTGAGCCTCTTTCAGAACAGTATTGAAATCAGCGCCTTCTGTGATCATCTTATCCAGCATATAGTTGGTAGTTCCGTTCAGAATTCCGCTGACCTCATTGATCTCATCTGCGGTGAGAGAACCGTTGATAGCACGAATGATCGGGATTCCACCGCCGCAGCTTGCCTCGAAAAGGTAGTTGATCTTTTTCTCTTTTGCAATTTCCATAAGCTCAGGCCCGTATTTGGCAACCAGAGCTTTATTCGAGGTGCACACACTCTTGCCGGCTTCAAGTGCTCTTTTTGTAAAAGTATAGGCAGCACCGGTTCCTCCCATTACTTCTACTACAATTTTAACTTCCGGATCGTTTACGATCTGCTCAAAATCATGCACAAGAATCTCTTCTACCGGATCTCCCGGAAACTCACGAAGATCCAGTACATATTTGATCTTAATCTCTTCCCCGGCTCTTTTGTTAATCAATTCATGATTGGTGCGGATGACTTCTACTACACCGCTTCCAACTGTGCCATATCCTAACACTGCAATATTTATCATCTGTCCGTTACTCCCTGCCTAAAATTTTTAAATAATGGATTCCTTCCATCTGTTCAATGTCATCCACCATCGCCTCAGCATCCCCTTCTCCCTGAAGGATCTGTACACTTAAGGTAAGGGTGGCAATACCACTGATGGGAATACTCTGATGTATGGTCAGAATATTGCCATGGTTTTCTGCAATAGCCCGAAGAACATTGGATAAAATTCCCGGCTCATCATCCATCTGTATAATAAATGTGATGGTCTTTCCCTTGGCTTCCTCGTGGAAGGGAAAAATATCATCTTTATATTTATAGAAAGAGCTTCGGCTGATTCCCACAGCGTCTGCAGCTTCCTGAACCGTAGCTGCCCGCTTTGATTCCAGAAGCTTCTTCGCTGCAACTACATTCAGAAGCACCTCTGGCACAGCCCGCTCTTTTACTACAAAATATTTATTCTTATCTGTTGTCTTTGGCATCCTGCATTTCCTTCCACTTTCACTGCGCCCTGCAAATCTCTGCCATTACAGCCGCTGTATCCAGACATAATCCGGAAACTGGCCTTACCCTGTTACCGTTCACTCCGTGAACAGCAGCATGCTTTTATTGCTGTTCTGCAGGTCTCTTCGCAAGTGCGATCCATTTCAAATATGCATTAATAAAGATATCAATGGCACCATCCATAACTGCATCTACATTTCCGGTTTCTTCATTGGTACGGTGATCTTTGACCATGGTATATGGCTGCATAACGTAGGAACGGATCTGGTTGCCCCAGCCGATATCCGTTACTTCACCTCGGATTCCGGAAAGCTTGGCTTCTGCCTCCTGCTGTTTCAGAAGATATAACTTCGCCTTCAGCATCTGCATAGCCTTATCTTTATTCATATGCTGGGAACGCTCATTCTGACACTGTACCACGATTCCTGTTGGAAAATGAGTGATACGGATAGCGGATGAGGTCTTGTTGATATGCTGTCCGCCGGCACCACTGCTTCGGTAGGTATCAATACGGATGTCCTCATCATTGACTTCTACGTCCAGATCCTTCTCAATATCCGGCATTACATCGCAGGATACGAAAGAGGTCTGGCGCTTTCCAGCCGCATTGAACGGGGAAATACGTACCAGACGGTGAACACCTTTCTCAGACTTCAGAAGTCCGTATGCGTTCTCTCCGTTTACCTGGAAGGTAACAGATTTGATACCAGCTTCATCGCCGTCCAGATAGTCCAGAACTTCAATTGAAAAGCCCTTGCGCTCAGCCCAGCGTGTATACATACGATACAGCATACTGCACCAGTCGCAGGCTTCTGTTCCACCAGCTCCTGCATTCAGTTTTATAATGGCATTCTCGCCGTCATACTCTCCTGAAAGAAGTGTCTTCACACGGATACTGTCAAACTGTGCCTGGAACTCATCCAGCATTTCCTGGATTTCTTCGATCATGGACGGATCATTTTCCTCATAGCTCATCTCGATCAGGGTCTCCATATCTTCTTTCTGGGTTACCAGATTCTGATAGGTTTCCATGTCGTCCTTCATACCCTTTAATTCTTTCATTTTCTTCTGGGATATTTCTGCATTGTCCCAGAAATCAGGCGCTTCCATTTCGCGCTCTAATTCTTCAACCCGCTTTTCTTTGTTAGCCAGGTCAAAGTGAATCCCTCACTTCCACTAATGGTTCTGTGTATGTTGCAAGAATGCTCTTGAACTGGTCTAATTCAACCATAGCTTCACCTTCTTTCTAATATTTCTGTGTAACTGTCCAGTGTTTTCTGAATCGTTACATTTATTCAACAATGCCGCCGGCCTGGAACGTGTTTGAAAAATCATTCCCGCGATCCGCACGGCACACAGACTTTCAAACTATACAATAGCATATTCCGTGGGAAATTACAATAAAAAGCGGTGTGGAAAGGAATAGCTACCCGTTACCGTTTTCTTTGTGAATAACAGGCATTCTCTCTGTTGCGATTTTTTCTCAAAAATGGATTTTAGAATAGGTTGAAAAATCTCTATATTTCTTATATCATAAACTAATAATCCGTTTGTGGGACATGTTTCTATGATATAATGATTTTTGTTAAAACTATTAATGAAGAGGTATCATTTTTGAAGAAAAAAGAAGCGGTATTTATTGGTGCACTATTGGTTATTTCAGTGGCACTTTGTATTTTTGTTTATGCGGTTCCACATGGAACTCATGGGTCGATCCAGATTACGGTGGATGGGGAACTTTATGGGACTTATTCACTGGCGGAGGATCAGGTGATCCAGATTGGGGATACCAATGTGTGTGAAATTAAGGACGGCGAGGTAAAGATGACAGAGGCGGACTGCCCGGATCATCTTTGCATGAAGCAGCCGGCAGTGGGCAGTGCAGGCGGATATATTGTGTGCCTGCCAAACAGAGTAGTCATTCAGGGAGAGGGCGATTCAGATTCACAGGATTCCGAAAGTGGATTTGACGCAGTGGTGTAAGTGATGAATCAGAAAAAGACAGCGTATCTTGGGCTGTTTGCAGCCATTGCCATTATTTTCGGGTATGTGGAATCGTTGATTCCGTTTTTTGCGGGAATTCCGGGAATGAAACTAGGGCTTGCAAATCTGGCGGTGCTTTTTGTGCTGGAGAGGTATACGTGGAAAGAAGCGGCGCTGGTTTCCATTGTGAGAATTTTTATTATCGGTTTTATGTTTGGAAGCGGCTCCAGTATTATGTATAGCCTGGCGGGGGCGACCCTTAGTTTGATTGTGATGGTTTTTGTGAAAAATAAGATTGGATTCGGGCAGCTGGGTGTAAGTGTGGCTGGTGGCGTTTCCCATAACATCGGTCAGCTGCTGGTGGCGATTCCGGCAACGCATACGGTGGGACTGTTGTATTATTATGCTCCGGCGCTGATGGTGTCGGGAGTGATTACAGGACTGCTGATTGGAGTGCTGACGAAGGAAGTGCTTAAGAGGATTCCGTAATATGTTACCACCGTACGCATCTGGGCTGGATATATTCCACGCGGGGAGGCACAACATTCCGCGGAGCTAACTGCTAACTGCGACTAAACATCTCAGGAGAGCCTTCGATGTTAAGTCTTCGTAAGCAGTGGATCTCCGCTCCATTAAGGGCGCGCCTTGAATGCCCCGCTTAGGAATATATCCAGCCCAAATGCTGTTGATTGAAAAAGAGCTCCAGGCGATAGTTTTTGACTATCCTCTGGAGCTCTTTTCGTTATTCCGTAAGCTATCATTTTCTATGAATCTATCATGGACAACTTACGCTTCGTTTACTGTGTATCCGTCTTTCATTAATTCGAATTTATCCATCAATCCACTTGTCACATACACATTTTTGTCTTCATCTACGAATACGGCTTCTGCATCATATTTCTCTAAAAGAGGTTTGGCCGCGTCCATACCCAGGACGAAGCAGGCGGTGGAAAGGCCGTCGGCCAGATAACCCTGATCGCAGACGATGGTAACAGAGGTGAGACCATTCCAGACAGGGTAACCGGTCTTTGGATCCAGAATGTGGTGGTAGCGGATTCCATCTTCTATGAAGTATTTTTCGTAGTCGCCGGAGGTGGAAAGGAACTGGTTGGCGTCCAGGGTGATGGCTCCAAGATAGCCGCCTTCCGTGTCACGGGGATCGGTGAGGGCTACTTTCCAGGAGGAGCCGTCGGGCTTTTCGCCGTAGGTCATGACACTGCTGCCGCCAAGGTTCAGGATCATACCGAAGACATCTGGCTGGGTTTGCAGGTAATCCATGATCAAATCACAGCCCATGCCTTTTCCAACGGCACCAAGATCCAGGGTACAGCCATCAAGAAGGGTTACATTGTTTCCGTCCACCTGAATTTTCTCGTAGCCCACTTCGGGAAGAAGGGTGTCGATTTCGGACTGATCTGGGACATGAGGGTTCTCGCCGGCAATGTCCCACAGGCGGATAATTTTTCCAAGGGTGGGGTCAAAAGCACCGTTGGAATCCTGGGAAAGCTGGCGGATTTTCTCAAGGTCGGCGGCAAGATCATCAGAAACTTCCATGGTCTTGCCATCAGCATTGTTCAGCTGGGAAATCTGGGAGTTTTCCTCTGTCCAGGAAAGGAGGGTGGTTTCCATTTCGCGGAGCTTTTCACCAATCTGGGTATTGATGTCCGCGCCTGAGGTGTAAAGGGTTTCGGAAACTACCGTGTCCATTGCGAAATCTGCGTTGGTGTATTTTTCTACGTCAGCAGCATAAACAACTGTAGTGGTTTTTCCCAGTACTGTTGCAGAAATGACAGTGAGAAACAGGCTGCTGCAGAGAATTCCTGCCGCACTTCTCTTTCTCAAATTCCTTCTCCCATTAAACATATCCAAGCAGGTAAGTGATTGACCTCTGGACTGCTTTTTATCATGTACCTTAATTAAATCGACTTCATTCTGAAATCTTACTTTACTTCTTTTTTTACTCATATCCTGTTCTTTCTGATTTTATTTTCTCTTATTTTCCAATAGCGTTCGCCCATCTTTTCCCAGCTCGTGTTTAAAAAAGGCTCTCATCTTTCGCCTTCGGAATCCCGATCCGGATGTTCCTCTTCGGGCAGATTCCCTGGCAGGCGTGGCAGCAGATACATTCTCCTGAGAGAGGGGTATCACCGTCAATGTCCAGATGAGCAGGACAGCGCTTTTTGCAGGCTCCGCATTTCGCCGGACAGGTGCCTTTGTCACGGTTGAACAGCGCAGAGGGCGCTATAGGCATTATAGCAAAAATTGCGCCCATTGGGCAGAGGAACTGGCAGAAAAATCTTTCCTGAGTGCACATTCCGATCATGAGCAGAATCAGCAGCACAATCCCCACCTTGTAGGCAGCACCGGGAAGTCTGCCAGCGGTGAGCATGGAAAACACATCCCAGGGGCTCATGCCCTGAAGCTTGCTGTACCAGCCGGTAAGGATAGATACAAGAAGCACCAGAAGCCAGATATATTTCACCTTCTGCAAAATGCGGATGGCTTTTTCTGAGTATCCGTGACGGCCTTTTTTATGAAAAACCTTCTGGCGGATAAACACAGTCAGCTCATACAATGCATCCCCAAGGGAACCAAATGCGCAGGCATATCCGCAGAAATGCCGTCCGAACAGGCAGGTTACCACCAGCAGCACGGCAGTCACATCCAAAAAGGAATTCCAGCTGATTGTCTGATGTGCTGCGATTGCCTGAAAAATGGACTTCACGCCTGCGAATGCCGTGGAAAAAAGTGCCGGAGCAAAAATGAAAAACAGAAGCTGGATGCCGGCGCGGATCAGCCGGATTTTTCTCTGTCTCTTTTTCATTGATTTTCCGCCTTTCCAAGTGCATCATTTACAGCGTTGATAATTCCAGTGGAACTGAAGGTTGCGCCGGAAATGGTGTCAACGTCTGTACTCTGGGAAGCCAGAATGGTGCTGATCACGCCTTGTCCCTGGGAAAGGTATGCAGAGTCTTCGCCTGGTGCACTTACCACCTGAATGTCTGTAATCGTGTCATTTTCAAGTGTAACCTGAACCTGGATATTGCCGCCAAAGCCCTGGCCGTCTCCTGTGTAGGTTCCGTTTTTGTAGACAAGATCTTCACTTTCTTCCTCAGAAGAAGCGTCCTCAGCCTCTGTCTCATCTGTATTCTTGTCATCTTTTTTCGCGTCCTCGGAAGCATCCCCGGAAGCCGCTTCTTCCGTCTGGGCTTTCTGATTCTTCGCTTCCTCTTCTGCCTTTTTCTTCGCCTCTTCCTGCGCTTTTGCAGCCTCTTCAAGGGCACTTAATATCTCATCCTGCTGTTTTTCCAAGGCCTCCACTCTGGTTGTCAGACTGGCGATCTGCTGGTCTTTTTCGGTATCACTATCTTTTTTCTGCATGGAGTTGTAGCAAAGAACGACACCAACGATCAGAAGCAGACATAAAACTCTCATAATAAAACTCTGGTATTTCATGGGTTATGCTCCTTTTGCCTGATTTAATGCATTTCTAAATGCCTGAATAAATCCCTGGGAGGAATATGTGCATCCAGATACTGTATCTACACTGTCTGCGGACTGCTTTCCCATAACCTGTCCAAGAATTCCCTCCCAGGCTGTATCTGCATATTCTTCATCATCATAGGAAAAATAAGTTGCTCCCACAATCTGTCCTCCGGATATTGTTACGGTAACCTGTACACTGTCTGGTCCGTCATTGCCTTCTCCAATGCCAGTGTAGGTTCCATCTGTATATGCACCAGCAGGCACAGGCGTGGGTTCTGGCGTAGCTGTCGGTTCCGGCGTCACAGAATTCTCCGGTGTATCCGTCGGTTCCGGTGCAGAAGTTGGCGCTGGCGTTTCAGTAGGCTCTGGTACAGCTGTAGGCTCCGGTGCAGTCGTTGGTTCCGGAACAGAAGTCGGCTTTGGCGTATTTGTGGGTTCTGGCTTCTCGGTGGAATCCGGCGCCTCAGTGGGCTCTGGCGTTACTGAAGGCTGTACCTCTGTATTTTTTGCCTGCTCCAATGCTATTTTGGACGCATCCAGAATTCCCATAGAAGAAAATGTTGCACCACTTACAGTGTCAATTCCTTCTGTACTCTGCTTTTCCAGTATTTTAGGCTGTATGGATCTCCATGCCTTATTGAAAAAGCTTCTGGTATCTGAGTTTGTATTGGTTACTTCCGTAATTTTTCCGTCTTTAATTGTCAGTGTTATGTTGACCTGGCCGGAATATCCCATTGCAGACCCTGTATAGGTACCATCTTTCAAAAGCTTTACAACTGGCTGTTCATCTGACGGATTATCCGGAGTCTTGGTAGGATGTGGAATCTCCGTTGGAATTGGTGTTACAGTTTCATCAGGTACAGTAGTCGGAGTTGGAGTTATATCTTCTTCCTTTGAGTCTGTAGTTCCTGATTGATCAGCCTTTGAAAGAGCCTGGGATAAAGCTCCGAGAATTCCATTGGAAGAAAATGTTGCACCACTTACAGTATCAATTTCAGAAGTACTCTGTCTGGAAATCACATTGGACTTGATTGTTTTCCATGCTTTATTAAAAAATTCAGGTGTGTCTGTATTTGTGTTGCTTATTTTTTTGATTTTTCCATTTTTTATTGTAACCTTTACCGTTACGATTCCATCAAAGCCTTCTGCCTGTCCCTCATATACGCCATCTTTATAGCTGACAGAAGTATCTTTCTTCGGTTTCTTTGCAGGTTTTGGCGTTGGAGTTGGTGTGGCAGCCGGTGTGGCAGAATCACTGTTTCCTGCCTGTGAAAGGGCATTCTGTACTGCCTGGATAATCCCGTTTGAGGAATAAGTTGCACCGCTGACTGCATCCACATTCGGGGACTGGCTTGATAAAACCTTACTTACAACGCCCTGTGCAGAGGCAAAATAAGAGCCTGTTTCTCCAGAGGCACTCAATATATCAACAGCTGTGATTTTCCCACCTGATACAGTTACCTGTACGGTAATCGTTCCTCCAAAGCCAGTACCGCTGCCCTGATAAGTTCCATCTTTATAGCCGCCTTCCGGAACTTCTGTAGTTGGTGTAGTGGTGGAGCCCTGACCTACCCCTGAAGATGCAGCCGTTTTTACTGGAAGGGTCTTTGAGCTTCCTTTTTTTATACCACTTTTTTTCTTTGAAATTTTGGAGGTTTTTTTCTTTGAAGATGATGATGTATTTTTGCCTGCTTTCAGCAGACTCTCCTCTTTTGCCTCGTCATCTGCTGCCTCATAGGAATAGGCTGTTTTCAGAAGCGATTCCAGATCCTGGGATTTTACAACCTCTCTGGTTTCAGCAGTCACTTCTTTTCCACTGCTGCCAGCCTGAGCACCTGCTGCAGCCACAGCCGCAATAACCACTGCTGCTGGAGCAAGTTTCACCAGATTCTTTTTTTCAAAAGGATTCTTATCACTGTCTCGTTTTTTCATGCTGTCTCCTGTTAAAATATGTAGCAAATTAAATTTCTCTTTACAAGCAAAAGCAGGGGCTGTTAAAAACGGCCCCCGTTCCTTTGCCTTGTTTCACACAAGTCTTATTTGTTACCAGTAAAAACTTTGTAACAATTATTGTAACTGTTCAGTACCTTCTGAATGGTTACCAATTATTTTACTTTTACTTTGAATTTCTTAGATACTCCATTACTTGTAACAGTGATGGTTGCAGTACCTTTCTTCTTACCTTTTACAACACCTTTTGCAGTAACAGTGGCTACTTTCTTGTTGCTGGACTTGTATGTTACTTTTCCGGATGGTGTTGCGGTTGCTTTGATTTTTACTGTTTTGCCTTTCTTGATTGTTGCAGAAGATTTTGCAAGCTTCAGAGAAGGGTTCTTAACCTGGATTACTACTTTCTTAGTGTAATTTCCAACCTTTACAGTAATGGTTGTCTTTCCCGCTTTTTTCGCTTTTACAACACCTTTGGAAGAAACAGTAGCTACTTTCTTGTTGCTGGATTTAAATTTAACTTTTCCAGTTACATCATTTTTTACAACCGTAATGGTTGTAGAGGTTTTTCCTTTGGTGTAAATTGTGGAAGCTTTTGCAGTTGCTGTAATTCCTTTGGCCGGTGCTGCAGTCGGTGAAGGAGTTGCAGTTGGCTGTGCAGGGGTCGGTGTTGCAGTTGGCTGTGCAGGGGTCGGTGTTGCGGTTGGCTGTGCCGGGGCTGGTGTTGCAGTCGGCTGTGCCGGTGTTGCAGTTGGAGCCGGAGCTTTTACAAGCATGTTAAGAGCTTCTCTTAAATGTCCGATCTGCTCTTCTACGCCATAAGTTGTCTGATTCTTAATATTTGCAAGCATTTCCTCACACTCTTCAAGCTCATTTGCAATGCTGTCTTTTGCAGCAGCCCAGCTCTCCGGAGTATAATCAGCCTCATTCAGGGCTTTTGCTTCTGCGATAATGTTTTCCAGTGGTGTGGAATCTGCATCACCTGCCGGTTTTGCAATATTCTCAGCTTTTGCCTGGAATTTTACAACGTAATCCTGGTATCCAAGGGCATGAACAGTAAGGATCCAGTAACCAGTTCCGTCAGTTCCTTCCGGAAGCTTGCATCTTCCTGATTCTGTAAGGCCAAGCTGGATACCCATCATTTTATGCATCCAGTTATCAGCTGCAAATTTTGTTCCATAGTTTGCAAGTCTGTTTGTATAAGTGGAATCATTTCCATAATATGCCCACTCAACAGACTGCATATGTGCACCAAGATCGCCATAGTTTCCAGTCAGGTCAACTCTCAGGAACTCACCATAGGAACCATTTCCAGGCTTTACAGTTGCTGTAATTCCGTCTGCCACTTTCAGCTCTGCATCTTTGATACCAGACTCAGTTCCGTTCTGTCTTGCTCCGATTACAAAGCTTCCATCTTCAGCTTTTGTAGCTTTTTTCAAACCATTTGTATTTGCAGTTACATTTGCAACGGCTTCATAGGATTTCAGTTCTTTCTCGCCATAACCGCCGATCAGCTGTCCGCCATTTTTTACAATTGCATGACTTTCTGCAAAAGCAGCAAGGTCAGCTCTCTTAATCTCAACCGGTACATATTTCAGGCCAGTTACGGTATATCCGGTTACATTGTTCCGGTTAAATACTTCTGATGTTCCATCGGCATAATAAACTGTTTTTCCGTCTGCGCTCCAGTGAGAAACTGTTTTTCCATTAAGAACCGCGATTGCCTGGAAGCTTCCTCTGTGAAGGCCATGGTTTGCAGTTGCTCTTGTTACAGCATCAAATGCTCCAAGGTCTGACTCACCTCTTCTGTCTTTTTCTTCAGAAGAAGCTGTGGAGCCTGCATTGTATACATCCTCGGAAGCCCAGTACTCAGCCCATGTAAGACCTGCGTATACATATACGTTTTCGTTGTAAACAAATGTTACATCTGGGTATCCGGCAGCACTTACAACTACTGTATCTCCATCGTTTACAGCTGTTTTAGAATAATCAAGAGTTCCATCCTCCTGAACAATCTTCACAGCACCTTTTCCGCTTGCAGCATACTCTTGGTCACCAATTTTTACTTTTGAAACTGTTTTGGTAAATGCAACAAACTGCTCAGCGGTAATATCTGCCGCAGCAACCAGTTTTCCTTCATACTCATCATAGGAAGCCATTACAGTATCTGTTGTTGCTGTAAAAGTAGCGCTGACAGGAGCATATTTTCCATTTGCATCGGAAATTGTCAGAGTATGTGTTCCAGGTGTAAGATTTGTAACCTTTACTCCTGTCTCTGTTGTCGCTGCTTCCACATCATCAACTGCATATTTCTTTGAATAATCAGATGGAAGTGCTTCAGATAATTCAACTTTAACCTCTGCATCTGTTACCTTGATGTTGTCAACGGTTGCACTGACACCTGTTTTTACCGGAACATAAGTATCTGGAATATCAAAATTAATTTCCCCCTTATCCGTATAGTACGTTACGCTGGAAATAGTTTTTCCCATCATGGATTTGTAGTGGTCAGAGCTTATTGGGCAACCGTGAGATTCTGTTGTAAAGCCGGTGCTCCATGCAAGTTCTTTTCCTTTCCAGATATTCCCAAGATGACGGAGTGCATAAGTGGTTCCGTCTGTTGTATTGATGATTACACCATAAATCTTATCACCATTAGATGCATTTACTACTGCCTTTACTGCTGTCTCATCCAGCTCAAGCTGATAATCTCCATATTTGGAATTAAGCTTTAATTCAGCATTCACACTAACATTCTGTTCGGACATTCCCTGAACAGCGCCAAAAGAAATATTTTCGTTCTCATCTACGCTCATTTCCTTGTAATATGCAGGAGTTTCTGCCGGAACATAATAAGTATAGCTTGGCTGTTCAATAAGAGCCGCTGCACCAGTATATGTATTAGTACTTACCTGGCCTTTCATGTTCGTAGTAATCTCTATAGTAGTGCTGTCTGTAATCTGTTTAAAATTTTCCAAATCAGAAGCTTTATTCACTTTTACCGGAAAAGTAACACCTGCAAGTTCATTTCCTTCCGCGCTTGTATGATAAGCAGCATTTCCATTCATCACGCCGCTCATCTTTGTTTTTGCTTTCGTCGCGGATGTAAATGCATCTACTTTTACATCATTGTTTTTCAACTCAGATCTGTAAAAAGCTTCATAGGGAATGTTCATCAGTACGATCTGACCATCCTCCACTGTTTTCACAGCTCCCGCTTCATTGTTGGTTTCGCCCTCAGTGTTTGCTAAAAAAGCATCTTCTGTGTCTCCGGTTTCGCCGTCCTCAAATCCAGACTCCTCTTCTGCGGCTTCTCCAGATTCAAAACCATCCTCTGTGTCTGTACCAAAATCTGCTGAATCGTCAGCCTCTGATGATTCGTCATAGTCGTCTGAAATCTCATCAGAATCATATATAGTCTCATCAGAAACCTCAACAGACACTTCACCAGAAGTAAAATCTTCTGCCATTACTCCAACTGGTGAACTGGTCATCGCTACAGCTGCACTCATAATGATCGGAGCAATTTTTCTTAATAACTTTTTGTCAGCCATCCTCTTCCTCCTCATTTAACTATTATTAGTATTTTCTAACCTTTGTTTATTTTACAGAATCGCGTTAGAAATGTCTATCTTTTTTTAGTTTAGACATTGCACTTTTTTTATCAACAAGAGTGGGCTTCCGTATACCGACAAGCTGATTCTGTCTCCATATTTTAATTACTTTCCTCTCTTCAGATATAATGACATCGCTTACAGACAGCACACTCATTTGCAGCAAAAAAATCCAGGCACGGAAGTCTTCTTACTTCTATACCTGGATTCTCGTACATCGAAAATTAAGTAACTGCCATATTGACTTGTCTGATTTTTCATCTGCTGCACCGCCTTCCTACGCGATGCACAAAAATTATACTGTGTATCATTTCCCTTTGGCAGCCTTTAAATTTCATTTTTATTTATCTTTTCTGCCATATCTGCATTTTGCGCCCTCTGGCGGTCACAAATACGTTTTAGAACAGCCGTTTTGCTACACAGACACGGCCGTTTGGATGCGCCATACACCATATTTTCTTTCTATGAGAAAAAGCTTTCAGCCACGCTCATCTCTGCAATATATCCAACAGTTCCTGTCATAAAAATAGTTCCATCTTCTTTAATGTCGATCTGGATCATACCACCTGGCTGGTTTACATTGATTCTGTTTTCCATCAGACCTTTTCGGTAGGCTGCAATGGCTGCTGCACAGCTTCCTGTACCGGAAGCTTTTGTGTAACCGGAGCCACGCTCCCAGATCTCGATATCCAGATTTCCTTTATCAATCTGGCGGCAGATCTGCAGGTTCACTCTTTCCGGGAACTCATCTGCATTTTCCACATATGGCCCCAGCTCTCTTACTTTTTCCTGAGATACCTGATCCATGAAAATAATGCAGTGTGGATTTCCTACTGTGAGACAAGTTGCCTTGTATTCTTTCTTGTTAAATGTAAATGGCTCATCGATCACCTCACGCACCTCGCCAGTTACCGGAATCTCTCTGGAAAGGAAAGAGGCTTTGCCCATATTTACGCGGAACTCTGTCGCTCTGGCATTCAGACACTCTACTTCGATTGTTCCGGATAAAGTCTCAATGGCAAATTTTTTCTCTGTAACATACTCATTGTCCATAAGATATTTTGCAAAAATACAGACACCGTTTCCACTGATTGTAGCTTCACTTCCATCGGAATTAAAAATACGCATTCCCATTTTTCCGTTAATGTCAACTGGTCCGTAAAGCACACCATCCGCTCCAAGTCCGAATCCCCGCTGGCAAAGAAGTGCAATTTTTTTGCCTTGCAGCTGAAGCTGGTTTTTTTTCGCATCCAGTACCAGATAATCATTTCCAAAGCCCTGATATTTTGTCATGATAATGCTGTCTCTCATTGTTTTCAATTCCTTTCTGGCGAAACACCCGTGATCTTTTTTCTCAAATCACATCTTATATCCAGTATAGCGTTTATTTTTCCCATGTACATAGAATAACTTGCGAAATATATTGCAAAAAATGCGGTATTTCATTTATAATAAAGTCATATTTCAAGCGCAGAATTGAATTATGACGCTACGAAAACGTAGCTGCAAACAAAGTTTGCGGTTCCATACACACTATAGTTAAAACAGGAGCCATAACATATGAATTCTTTCAATGAGCCAACTGAAAAAACCGGCTATCTGGAGCAGGATTTCCGGCTTTTTCACATCAAGGACCAGACCAAGCGGGAATTTTCCTACCATTATCATGATTTTCACAAGGTGATCATCTTTCTTTCCGGAAAGGCTGCCTACCACATTGAGGGAAAGTCCTACTACCTGAAGCCCTGGGACATTCTCCTCGTGAACCGTCACGCCATCCACAAACCGGAAATTGATTTTTCGGTTCCATACGAACGTTTTGTACTATGGATCCGCGACGACATCAAATCCACAGAACTGCTCCGCTGTTTTCAGAAGGCGATTGACCGGAGTTACAATCTGATCCGTCTGGACTCTGACACTCAGGAAAAATTAAAGCAGCTTCTCTATGAACTGGAAGCTGCCCTAAAAGACGAAAAATTTGGCAGCGATCTGCTTGGCTCAGCTCTTTTTACCCAGTTCATGGTTTATGTAAACCGCATTTTTCTGGAAAAGCAGTACATTTACGACACTCGCTCCTACAGCAGTGATTCCCAGATAGAAGAGCTTCTCCGTTATATTAACCACAACCTTACTGAAGATCTTTCCATTGAGACCCTTGCACGGAAATACTACCTGAGCAAGTATCACATGATGCGGAAATTCAAGGAGGAAACCGGTTACACCATCCACAACTACATCATTAGCAAGCGCCTTCTTCTCGCCCGCACAAAAATTTCCGAAGGCACCCCCATCCTGAAGGCCGCCCAGTTAAGCGGCTTCTCCGACTATACCACCTTCTCCCGGGCCTATAAAAAACAATTTGGCACCGCGCCGAGCCAGACAATATAATTGCTATTTAGTTGATTAAAAGTTCTTCAATGCGGACGCATTTGGACAATGTGTATTACTCACTCGCCGGCGCAACGCTCC
>ERZ838577.2030-NODE-2030-length-24168-cov-3.733132_pt1 | contig 24168 bp, 9 predicted proteins | sample MGYA00519682_ERZ838577 | MGnify/ENA primary metagenome ERZ838577 (study PRJEB31850, sample SAMEA3708838) | human gut metagenome | biome: human gut; feature: human-associated habitat; material: faeces | place: China | collected 2014 ...
ACGCTATGCAGTGGTTGACAAACCAAAAACTGTAGAATGGGCATCTCAAAACATGCTGGTGCTGGGTATTATCGTTGTTGTTTTCTTTATTCTGCATCTTGCTCAGTTTTGGTACAAAATGCAGTTTAATGAAATCGCAGGTTTAGATTTGGGCGTTGATCCTCACGATGGCTACCAATTGATTCTGGACACATTCAGCAATCCGTTGTTCGTTATTTTGTATTTGGTGTGGTTCGTTGCTATCTGGTTTCATCTCACTCACGGTTTCTGGAGCGCTATTCAGACGATCGGATGGAATAATAACGTGTGGTTGACTCGTTGGAAAGTGATTTCGAATGTTTATGCAACGATCATTTGTGCAGGTTTTGCTTTTATTGCGATTTATTTCGGTTTTATCGCATAATCGGAAGAGACCTTTTGATAAAGATTTTATATTAATTCAAACGAAAACAAACAAATATGTCTCAAATAGATTCTAAAATCCCTGAAGGTCCGTTGGCCGAAAAGTGGAGTAATTATAAAGCTCACCAAAAACTGGTGAATCCCGCAAATAAGCGTCGTCTGGATGTTATTGTCGTAGGTACCGGTCTTGCCGGAGCTTCGGCTGCCGCCTCATTAGCTGAAATGGGATTTAACGTATTGAATTTCTGCATTCAGGATTCTCCCCGTCGTGCGCATTCAATTGCTGCGCAAGGCGGTATTAATGCTGCGAAAAACTATCAGAATGACGGTGATAGCGTGTATCGTCTTTTCTATGATACGATCAAGGGTGGAGACTATCGTGCCCGTGAAGCGAATGTATATCGTCTGGCAGAGGTTTCTAACAATATTATCGATCAGTGTGTAGCTCAGGGAGTACCTTTTGCCCGTGAATATGGCGGTTTGTTGGATAACCGTTCTTTCGGTGGTGCTCAGGTATCCCGTACATTCTACGCTCGAGGTCAAACCGGTCAACAACTGTTATTGGGCGCATATTCCGCATTGAGCCGTCAGATCGGTAAGGGCAAAGTAAAAATGTTTACCCGTCATGAGATGTTGGACGTCGTGTTGGTAGATGGTCGTGCACGGGGTATCATTACCCGTAATTTGGTAACCGGTAAAATCGAACGTTATGCTGCACATGCTGTTGTCGTTGCAACAGGAGGATATGTAAATACATTCTTCTTGTCGACCAATGCAATGGCTTCTAACGGTTCTGCTGCATGGCAATGTTATAAAAAAGGAGCTTATTTTGCCAATCCTTGTATGGTACAGATCCATCCGACCTGCATTCCGGTGCATGGAGATTTCCAGTCGAAGCTGACTTTGATGTCCGAGTCTTTACGTAATGACGGACGTATTTGGGTACCGAAGAAGATAGAAGATGCGAAAGCTTTGCAGGCCGGGAAGAAACAAGGAAAAGATATTCCGGAAGAAGATCGCGATTATTATTTGGAACGTCGTTATCCGGCATTCGGAAACTTAGTTCCGCGTGACGTCGCTTCACGTGCCGCCAAGGAACGTTGTGATGCCGGTTTCGGTGTAAACAATACCGGATTGGCAGTGTTCCTTGATTTTTCCGATGCTATCAAGCGCTTAGGTAAAGAAGTGGTAAAACAGAAGTACGGTAACTTATTCGATATGTATGAAGAAATTACGGATGAGAACCCGTATGAAACTCCGATGATGATTTATCCGGCATTGCATTATTCGATGGGTGGTTTATGGGTAGATTATGAGTTGCAAACCTCTATTCCTGGCCTATTTGCAATCGGAGAGGCAAACTTCTCGGATCATGGGGCTAACCGTTTGGGAGCTTCTGCTTTGATGCAAGGTCTTGCCGACGGCTATTTTGTATTGCCTTATACAATCCAGAATTATCTTGCCGACCAGATTCAAGTGCCTCGTTTCAGTACCGATCTGCCCGAATTTAAAGAAGCAGAAAAGAATATCGAAGCTCGTATTACCAAATTGATGAGCATAAAAGGAAAAGAATCGGTAGATTCTTTACATAAGCGTTTAGGTCATATAATGTGGGAACATATCGGTATGGCTCGTGATGAAAAAGGTTTGAAAGAAGCAATCGAGATGTTGAAAGATCTGAAGAAAGAATTCTGGAGTAATGTATTTATTCCGGGTTCGGGCAATGATCAGAACATCGAACTGGAAAAAGCATTGAGACTTGCCGATTTTATCGAAATCGGTACATTGATGGCTCATGATGCTTTGGATCGTGCAGAATCTTGTGGTGGTCACTTCCGTGTAGAACACCAGACTGAAGAGGGTGAGGCATTGCGTCATGATGATAAATTCTCTTATGTTTCTTGTTGGGAATATCAGGGAGAGGATAAAGACCCTGTAATGCTGAAAGAAATGTTGAATTATGAATTTGTCGTTCCTCAAACCCGTAACTATAAAAAGTAATAATCAGTAACAAAGAATTATCATGGACAAAAATATAAATGTAACCCTTAAGGTTTGGCGTCAGAAAGGTCCGAAAGAAAAAGGCCGTTTTGAAACTTACCAACTGAATAATATTTTTCAGGGTGCTTCTTTCTTGGAAATGCTGGATATTCTGAACGAACAGTTGATAAAAGAAGGTAAAGACCCTGTCGTTTTCGATCATGATTGCCGTGAAGGTATTTGCGGTATGTGTTCGTTGTATATCAACGGTCATCCTCACGGAGCTGCGACCGGTGCTACTACTTGTCAGTTATATATGCGCCGTTTTAATGATGGCGATACGATCACCATCGAGCCGTGGCGTTCGGCAGGTTTCCCTATTATCCGTGACCTGATGGTAGATCGTTCGGCTTATGATAAAATCATTCAAGCAGGAGGATTCGTTTCGGTAAATACCGGTGGCGTTCCCGATGCCAATGCGATAGCCATACCTAAAGAAGATGCCGATTTGGCAATGGATGCAGCCGCATGTATCGGTTGCGGAGCTTGTGCAGCCGCATGTAAGAACGGGTCGGCCATGTTGTTCGTTTCGGCTAAAGTAAGCCAGTTGGCGTTACTGCCGCAAGGACGGGTCGAAGCTACCCGCCGGGCAAAGGCAATGGTTGCTAAGATGGATGAGCTCGGTTTTGGAAATTGTACCAATACCGGAGCTTGTGAAGCCGAATGTCCTAAAAATATCTCTATTTCGAACATTGCACGTTTGAATCGGGAATTTATCTCGGCTAAGTTAAAAGATTGATAACATCATTGGATTGATTATTTTATGGAACGGGATTTAGTTATGCTAAATCCCGTTTTTATTATCTGCTTTTTCTGTTTTTGCACGTTTTATATCTTTATCAAAACAAAAAGCAATTCTCGAAATATTTGAGCCGAATTTGAACTCTTTATGAATAGATTACCGTATGCGGCTAATAGCGTTTCTGTATCGAGTTATTTCTTTTGTTTCGTGATCCTCAGTAGCGCTTCCCGAAGATTTTCATCTTTTTTGAGATTCAATTTGTTGCGTATGTGAGAACGTGTGCTGGTTATGTTAGATACCGATTTGCCCGTTATCGCACTGATTGCCGAAATATTTTTGTTATCAAGTATCAACTCACACATCAAGAGTTCCGAAGGTGTCAATGTATCGGCATATTGTTTTAAACGTTCGATATTTTGTTCATTATTTTGTATCATCCTTCTTACACCGGACTCGATCTTTTCCCAGGTTTCTTTTCCAAGCAATTCAAGCACCTCCTCGGTCTGGGACATAGTCAACCCTTTGGATTTCATGATTTCGATAAAACGAAATACTTGCTGTTTGTCCATATTTAAAAATCCGAGAATTGTTTTTTGCTCTATCTCGTATGCCGTTTCTTTCTGCATATTCGATATGTTTTGAGTCAGATGCCGGTTCATTAATGATACGACTACAAAGGCAACGAATATAGGGAGTGCGACTTCGATAAGGGTCTCATTTTGGGTTCTATATATACAATATGTGTATGTTAAGGCAGAAATGAAAGTGATTATTGACGGAATGTAAGGGATATAGGATATAACCATGAATATAAGTAACAGTCCTATTAATGTGATGTTACCTAATATTAAAGATATGGAGAATGGAGTATTTTTGATTGCCATAACTATACACTCTACCGATATTTCTATTTGAGATATTAGTGCAAAAGCAATTATAGCCGCAACTGTAGAAATCTTTTTGAAATAGTGCAGAAAGAATAATAAGATAATGAAGCTTATGTGTATGCTATTAATGATAAAGAAAAATTTTTTGTTTTCATCGCTACCTCCAGTTATGAGAAATAATACGATTCCGATTATACATCCGATCGAAAGGTATGAAAATATTAATTCCCTTTGATTTTCGATTATATATTTTTTTTCTTTCATAGTTCGATATGTTTTAAGAGTTCTTTTTTAAGCAAGATACATTAATTTTAAAAGTAAGACAAATATAATCGCTTTCCATATTATTATAAAAGTAGTTGATTAATAAATGATTGAACTATAATTTTGATATATTTCAGTATAGATTTTTATAGATATTTATTCGTTGAATTTATTTTATTTATCTTTTTTATAACTTTAATGTCGATTTATTATATCTATTACTATGTCTTTCTGTATTTGAGTTAAACCAGATTAAATTCCGCTAAATGCCGATGGATAGAGTTGCTTGATTTTATTATTCCATGATATATTGATTGTATGAGAAATTATTTACTGCTTATTTCATTTCTTATTTCGGCCGAGATGGTAAATGCCCAGGATAGTGTTAATTCTGGGGGCGGCACGGCCTTATCGTCGGCCGGGTTTGCCAGTTTTTCTATCGGGCAGCCTTTTTTCGTATCGCAAATTTCCGCCACAGGTGCGGTTTATCCGGGGATTCAGCAAGGCTATGAGATTTCATCAGAAGACGGTCTTGACATTTATCCATCTGTTTCGGTAAAAGCGTATCCCAATCCTGTAACCGATTATTTGATTCTGTCTTTTTCTTCATTTGATTTGTATGGAATAAAAGTAATCCTGACAGATTCAAAAGGAGTCTTCTTGCGGTTGTCTGAGATTGTAGAAGCTGAGAGTCGTATCGATATGGCTTCATTGTCTGCCGGTGTTTACTTTTTAAAGGTTCTTAAAGATAACCGGCTGTTGAAGACCTTCAAAATTCTAAAGAAATAAATCAAAAATTATAAATTACATAAATACATTTAGATGGAAATGTTTAAGAGAATTATAGCCGTGTTTTTATTGGCTATGACTGTTTTTTCGGCGAGATCGCAAGCTCCTGATATGATGAGTTATCAAGCGGTTATCAGGAATGTGTCCAATAATTTGGTCGTCAATAAGACAGTAGGTGTGAAAATCAGTATCTTGAAGGGCGGAGTGAACGGGACACCTGTGTATGTTGAATCCCATTCGGTCCGGACCAATGCGAACGGAATGGTGAGTCTCTATATCGGAAACGGAGATGTGTCTCAAGGTGCTTTTTCTTCGATAGATTGGGCTTCGGGTCTGTTCTTTATTAAGACGGAGACCGATCCGGACGGGGGAAGTAATTATACGATCAGCGGAACAAGCCAACTGCTGAGTGTCCCGTATGCTTTATATGCAAAAAGTGCGGGTAACAGTTTTGATGGAGACTATAATAAACTGACGAATGCTCCGCTTTTGTCGCAAGTGGCGACGACGGGAAGTTATAATGACCTTACGGACTTGCCCGAAAAGCAACAACTGAGCATAAATGGAAATACGATTTCCCTGACCGATGGCGGATCGATACAGCTTCCGGTAAGTTTTGACGGAGATTTTAATAACCTTGTGAATCGTCCTGAATTTAAAACGGTGGCGACTACCGGTAAGTATTCTGATTTAACAGGGATTCCCGAAAAACAAACGCTAAGTATAAAAGACGGGAGTTTGGTAATCTCCGGAGGAGAATATCTTGCCATAGATCCTGAATTTTTTAAACTGCCGGAAGGATTTAGCGGGAAATATTCCGATTTGTCTGGCGCCCCGGGCAAGCAGAAACTTGCAATAAAAGACGGTAAGCTCGTGTTGGAAGGGAAAGAAGACGAATTCGGACTGCTGGAGTTGGACGCTGAGTTTTCGGTATTGCCGGAAGGTTTCAGTGGTAAGTATGATGAATTACTCAATAAACCTGTTAAGCAAAAATTAAGTATCAAAGAAAATAAGTTGGTACTTGAAGGCGGCAATGAGGAAAATTCCGAGACGCTTTTGGAACTGGGAGAATCGGTGGAGTTACCATCGAATTCGTTTAGCGGAGATTATAACGATTTACAGAATAAACCTACGGGAAATAGCGAGGGCGATATTTTGTATTGGGCAAATAATTCATGGACGATTTTGCCCATCGGACAAGAAGGACAAGTGTTGAGTGTCGCTAACGGAAAGTTGGCATGGATAGAACCTTCTTATGCCAATATTTCGGTTTCGACGTATAAAGTCGGGGATATCTATTATAATAGGAGCGGGATGCCTGAGGGGGTGGTTATCGAAGTCTCTTCAGTAGGACGTTACGGTAAAATCATTTCTTTGAAAGAAATTGAGAATAAAGTTTGGAGTACGGAATACGAATCGGTTGACGTTACGAATGACACCGATGGAGCGGAGAATATGAGCATGATAAAACGGCTTTTGGATTGGAGCACAAAATATCCGGCATTTGCAAGTGTAGCAGGTGAGGGAGAACAGTGGTATCTACCCGCTAAAAATGAATGGACGACTATTTTTGAGAATAAAGATCAGATAAACAGTCAGTTATCAATAGCAGGAGGGCGGCCTTTGAATGGTAATTTTTATTGGTCTTCTACCGAAAGTTTTCGGGAGAACGATGATAATGAACGGGCGTATGCAACCGGGATTGCAATGAACAATTATACGATAACGCAGGAAGGAAAGAATCCGATACAGGTTCTTGCCGGGGATATTTTCGATGATGATAAAAAAGTCGAAGGTATGGTGCGGGGAATACGCAGGTTGTCTTGGTCGGAGATGACCAGCAAGCCGGTAGCCGGAGAGACTTATGCGGTCGGAGATCTTTATTATAAAGAGGGTGATAAGGAAAATGCGATCGGCGTGGTGTATGCGGTGACCGATGGAGGGCAGCACGGAAAGGTCATATCGCTTGATGAAACATCTTTGGCATGGAGTACCGAGAATGTGTCGGTGGGTGCTACCGACATTGATGATGGGGCGATGAATTCAGCTTCGATTGTAAAAATAGAAGGAAATGGTGCGAAATATCCTGCCAATGCATGGTGCGTTGCTAAAGGACAAGGATGGTATATGCCTTCGGTGAATGAGATGATTGCCATTAACGGTGTTTCGTTTTTGTTGAATGTGACGTTGCAGGAAAAAGGGACTCCGATAGAAGCCGGTGGCCGGTATTGGACCTCTACGGAGGTTGATGCGGATAACAGCTATGTTTTTGTCAATTCGTTGGAACCATCCAGTTCTAATGTCGTGAAAACAGAATCGGCAAAAGTAAGAGCTGTATATGCATTTTAAATCGAGATTAATTTTAAAGTGAAAATAGGATGAGTATTTATCTAAGCAAAATGAAGAAAAAACCGGACTCTATCTGTGATTTCAGAAGTTGTCCGGTGGGAAAGATTCTTATATTGGTGGCTCTTTTCCTGAATTTCGGGATACAGTATGTGTCGGCAAAACATAATTGGCCGAATGAAGTAGGAAGCGGTATTACTACGAGTTGGCATCCGGATGGAGGGTATATTTATTTGAAAATACCGGTTTGGGACGATGACGGTTCGGATATTTTGACTTATAATGCCGGGTTTTCACCGAACGCGGGTTGGCTTGATTTGCAGTTGGGAACATCTACTTATCGGATTTATTGTGATGGTGGTAATGGGAAAGGTAATGATCCAAAGTTTACCCGTTCCAATGGGGATGAAAGAGCTGATATGGTAGGTACCCCAAAGAGTGGTGATGTCCGGTATATAGAGATTAGGTGGTATATAAAAAACTCCCAATTAAATAGAGAAGTGAGCATGTCTTTTAACGGGACGTGGTGGAATGATGGTGCTACTGCCGATCAGGATATTAACGGTTATACAACAAAAGTTACCACTACGGCAGAAATGCCTAAGTTAACACTTTCCTCTCCCAAATTTTCACAAGATAATAATAAGAGAGTTCCACAAGTATCTATGAAATGGAATAGAAGCGGAGGTACGGGAAATATACAAGGAAAGGGGAATATAAATTTGAGAAAAGATTCTTCTACCGGAGAAATTATTGCTTCTCAATCGGCATCGAGTTCTTCAGGAACTTTTACGCTGAATGCTTCTGACATAGATTTAAGCAAAGAGAATAAATATGTGATTACGCAGGATTTTTCAGTAAACAATATTTCTCTTTCGTCTACCAGTAATACAGTGACATTGGATGCCTATCCTCAGGCTTCGAAAATGGAGGCTTCTTTTGACGAGTCGAGTCGGCAGATAAATGTTACCTGGTCGGTGCCCGGGACTGCCAGTTCGAATTATGTAAAGGACAATTTTATTTTGGAATATACATATACGCTGAATGGTAAACCGGTGGAAACATCTAAAGTGTCTGTACCCTATGAATTTGGCAAGACTTCGTATTCTTATGCCGTAGACGTGCCTGAAAATACAACAGGTTATTATACGTTTTTCTTAATTCGAGAAGAGACGAAAGATAAAGAGGCGTGGAATAATGTGTATGGGAAGAGAATCGAAAAATTGGAGGTAAACACAATACATTTGACCGTAACTGAGGCCCATGCTGTATTGCTGGAAAACGGCAAGGCTTTGATTTATTGGAGTACATCGGGTCAGAATTGGAGTAACGGCAGTAAGTTTGTTCTTACCCGGCAGAATATCACTTTGACTACAGGTGAGGATATAGAAATGCCTAAAAGCGAGGTGTTTAATAAACCATTGGAAAGTGAGTTTACTTCACCGGAGGAATATGCCCGTTATCAAGAGCTCTTTGCCGGAGATGATCAGGGGGCATATATCGATGATATGTTGCAGCTTTGCAGCGAGTATCGGTATAAGCTTCAGATAAAACCGAATACAAATACATATAGTCCTTTGTCGGCCGTTTATACGCCCGAAACATTTATTCCGAGAGATCAGGGCGATTTAAAATCGGAGATGAGTGCATCGAAAGGTTATTTTACCGACCGGGTAGAAATTTCGTGGTCGACAGAAGGTCCGGCTTTCGATAACTTCTCAGTTCGCCGTCGCATATATGATCCTAATGCCGAAGATAACAAGTCGTTCGACCAGATTGCTTCTATTCCGGGTGCTGCTACTCAGTCTTATTATTCGGTAGAAGATAAAAATTGCGTACCGGGTGTTATCTATGAATATAAAGTAGTGGGATTATCGAAATGTGCCAATGAAACGATCGAGAGTCTCACCCAGCCGCAGACTATCGGTTTCAGGTCTCCGACCGGACAAATCATCGGACGGGTAACATTTGAAGATGGTCAGGCTGTCGAAGGTGTGGATGTGCAAATAAGCAGTCGGGAAGATATCGGCGGGCAAAGCGTTAGATTTAAAGGTACTGACGGATCTTATTTAGAAACCGACAATATATTGGCTCAGACCGGACTTCCGTATTCGATTCAGGCTTATGTGAAGCCGGATATGGATAATGCAAACGGCATCATCTTGAAAAAAGGCAATTATGAAGTGGGACTGGAATCGGGTATCCCGTATTTCAAGGTTGAGAATGGCGGTTTATCGGCAAAGGTTACGGGTAATGAAAAATTAAGTACGACGAGATTTTCTCATATATCGGCCGTTTATCGGCAGGCAGAAGCCGGTGACACGTTGAGTTTGTATATTTATCGGGCGAATGCTGCAGGAGTAGATACATTGTTGGCTTATAAGCAAAAAGTCTCACTGTCTTCTGTTATGGTGCAGGAGGGCAAGGCGGAAATCGGAAAAGATTTTGCCGGATATATTGATGAAGTGCGCGTGTGGGATGCTGCTTTGACACAGGAAGATATTGCCGGAAATTATAATCGACTGCTGGCTGGAAATGAGGATAATTTGCAGGCATACTGGCGTTTTAACGAATCTGTTGTTTCTGAATTTTATGATTTGTCTTATTTGGGTACCAAGTATAACGAAAATCACGGAAAGATACATGATGCTCAACTCGATGGCGATGTAGTGCCTGAGCCTGAACAACTGTCTTTCAGAGGAGTTACCGATAAGAGCGGTAATTACCGGATTATAGGCATACCGTATTCGGGAGACGGTACAGAATATACATTGACACCCTATTACGGGACGCACCAGTTCTCTCCGGGAGAAAAAACCATTGTAATCGGTCAGTCTTCATCGATGTTCAATATCGACTTTACCGATCAGTCTTCTTTTGATTTGTCCGGTATTGTTTATTATAATAACAGTACGATTCCGGTAGAAGGCGTGATGTTCTATATTGACGGTAAAGTCGCATCGAAGAGTAACGGGGAGATAATTACCAGTGATGAGAAAGGTATATTCGAAATACAAGTTCCGGTCGGTCAGCATGAAGTAAAAGCTACCAAGCAAAACCATACGTTTGTAAATGAGGGTAAGTTGCAAAATTCTTATGGAGCCGATCTCGACTATCAAGATAATATGGCGAATGTCCGTTTCTGGGATGATACTCGGGTGCGGGTGATCGGGCGTATTGCCGGAGGAGCGGTTCAGGATACTATACCTCTCGGTCATTCGCTTTCGAAAAATAATTTGGGAGAAAAGGTTTCTCTCCAGTTGAAATTGAATGATGACAGTAAAGGCAAGATTTATTATTATAAAGATGAGAATACCGGGGAAGAACGCACTGAAGAGGAAGTTACGATGACGCATTTCCATCCGGAACATAAAAATGCGGTGAAATCGGATGCTTCGTTTATCACTATTACTCCTGATCCTGAAACGGGAGAATTCGTTGCTGATCTTATTCCCGAACAGTATAAAATCAGCAATATCTCTGTTACCGGATATTCGGGTCTTAGCGATGCAAATGTTTTGGATCTTACCAACGCATTTAATGAAGAGAAGGTTATTTATACTTCAGAACCGGAAGATGGAGGTGTAGTTTCCGAAGATACGGTGAAATATAATAAGTCATATAAATATATTCATCGTGTACAGCCGACCTTGACCATCAGTCAGGTAAACGGTCAGGGTAAAACACAATTCGGTAGTGCCGATTATAAAATGATGAATCTGGCAGGTGGAACGGATTTGATATCTTTGTATGATGAGGATACGAAAACTTACTTGATGGGCAAACCGGTATTTGAGAAGGGAAAGGCCTATAAAATTAAAATCGATGCTTATGAAGAGTATCCGTTCTATAAAGAACCGCAAGGTGGCGGAGAACCCGAAATATCGGATTATGATCGAGTACCGGTCTGTGAAGGAAGTGTCTCTATCACAAACGGCTTTGCCGGGAAAACGAATGAACTGTATACTCTTGATGAAAACGGATCGGTTACGGTTGCCTATCAGACGATAGAGCCGAATTTATCCAATATCACTAAAAAAATAGAAGCAAGTTTCGACTTCAATAGTAATACTATTGTAGCAACTCCGGTTGAGGGTTATCATATCGGAGGAGTGATGGCCGGAGGAAAAGATTTTGTTACCCAAGGACCTACCGAGGCGGTGCTGGTATTGCGTGATCCTCCCGGTTCATTGAGTTATGCTTATGCAGAAGAGGGTTTGACGATCTCGAACAGTTCGACTGTTACTTCGGGTACGGCATCTAATGTAGATATGCAACATGATGTTTTATTAGGCCTCGAATTGACGACCAGTGTCGGAGTCGGTGTGGAAACGGAAACCAAGACGGAAAGTGAAAATTCCATGGGCGTGATCGTTTCTTCTCAAGCTGATGATTCGAAGTCGAATACCAAGATAGAAACTACTACGTTGAGTACGCATTTCCAAACCAGCGATGATCCTTTATATGTAGGTCGTAACGGGGACTTGATCGTAGCAAATTCTACTAATATTAGTTACGGAATAGAAAATTTGTTAAGTATCCGCCCCGTAGGTCCTAATTCGGGAGATCCTATTGTCGAAACAGGTGATTATTGCATTTCATCTAAACAGGCTCTTTCGGTAGGAAAAAGTTTCGGAACATTGTTGGTTTATCCGCAAATTTTTATCGAACAGTCTTTGTTGCCGAGAATTATTAATTTGCGTGACAATATCCTGCTCGACAAGGGAACGACGGATGAGTATGCCAAAACATTGGCTAATCAGAACAACGAACCGGTGTATATATCGAAAATAGATCGGGAGAGCGAGGACTTCGGGAAATCGAACAGTGACGTTTCGACATTCGACGGAGACAGCTATCGTGTGATTTTCCCGGATAATTATGATGAGACGACAGCAAGAGATACGATTGCGGCATTGAATACCTCGATTGATTCTTGGATCAAGATATTGGCGGACAATGAGGAAAAGAAAATAAAAGCGGTATCGTATAAGAATTTCTCATTCCAAGCCGGTGCAGGTGTAGAATATTCTGAAGAGTTCGTGTTATCTGAAGAGGAAACGAAGACTACTACATTTACTGTCGGTGCCGGATTGGCAACCGAACTCGGAATGAAAGTAAACGGATTCGGGTTCAGGATGACGTTGAATGAAACGGTGGAAACCACATCCGGATCAGAGGAGGGTTCGTCGGAAGAGCAGATGAAGAAAATCGGATTTGTTTTGGCCGAGGAGGGCGACGATGATTATATCAGTGTCGATATTCGCAAGGAACAAGGAGCTTCATCGGGAACCAATTTTGTATATTATACGCAAGGAGGTGCTACGGCTTGTCCTTATGAAGGAGAAGAAACGACTCGATACTATGAACCGGGACGTCACAAGCTGAGTGAGGGTACTTTGCGTATCGAAGTTCCCAAAATCGATGCCGAAATGACTACGATTTCTAATGTGCCTTCGGATAAAGCGGCCGTGTTTAAGTTATTATTAAGTAATGATTCTGAGGCTCAAGAAGATGTGATCTATACTTTAAAGATGGACGATGCATCTAATAATACGGGTGCGAAGTTTACCATAGACGGTGTGCCTTTGAGTACCGGACGTGATTTTGTCGTTCCTTATGGCGATATTCTTGAGAAAACACTGGAAGTGCGTATGGGTGATGCGTATGATTATGAGGGTTTGAATTTAATTTTGGCCTCTCAATGTCAGTATGATCCGACCGATTTCCTTGACGATATTGCCGATACGGTTTCTTTGTCGGTGCATTTTATACCGGCAAGTACCGAAGTGAATATCAAATCACCGGGAAGTAATTGGGTATTGAATTTGAACTCTCCGCAGTTATCCGACGGAACATATTATTTACCGATAACGGTAGATGGGTTTGATGTGAATTTCCGCAATTTCCATCATATTGCCGTGCAGTCTAAACCATCTTCTTCTTCTGACTCCGACTGGCAGAATATCATGACATTCTATGCCGATGAAACATTGTTTGAAGAGGCTCAGGAGTCTGATAAGGCGATGATCGAAGGTTCTTCCATTACTTGCAATTTTGTGGGAACATTAGATCAAAACTATGATATTCGTGCGGTAAGTTACTGTTCGTTAGGAAATGATTTTGTGACAGCAGAATCTCAAGTTGTAAGCGGTGTCAGGGATTTGGTATTACCTAAGTTGTTCGGAACGCCGAAGCCGGCCAGCGGTATCTTGGGTATTGAGGATGAAATACGGATCGACTTTAATGAAGCTCTTGCCGAAGGATATTTCACTAATGCCAATTTTGAGGTGACTGCCGTGAAGAACGGTTCTAACGGAGATCATGACGTGTCTGTCGATCTAAACGGAGAGACGGATTATCTGACGACCGAGTTTGATAAAAACATGACCGGAAAGAGCATGACTATGGAGTTGTGGGTAAAACCGGATGATTTGAATCGTGCCGGAACTATATTTACTCAGGGTAATACTCCTGAAGTATTCGAAGTAAGCTTTACTGCGGATAAACGTATCGAGGTGCAACTGGGTACTGAAAAATATCAGTCGGATGTGTTGAATATGTCTGCCGATCAATGGGCTCACGTCGCTGTCGTATATGATAATGAAGCCGGTAATTTGAAAGCATACTATAATTATGAATTGGCTATCAATAAAGATAATGTCCCTGCTTATAACGGTATAGGTAAAATAGAATATGGACGGAATGTAAACGGCGCTAATTATTTTGCCGGATGCATGCATGAAGCCCGTTTCTGGGATGAGGCTTATTCGATTGCCGACATTAAATCAAGAAGCCTTTCAATATTGTCGGGAATGGAATCTTCGTTAGTCGCTTATTTCCCGATGGATGAAGGCAAGGGGACTTTGATTACGGATAAAGCTCGAGGAAATAATGCGATTATGCATGGAAACTGGAGTACTCCTGACGGGAAAGCCATTCAGTTGGATGGGGCTACCGGAATGGTTGTGGTTAATAGTTCGGAGATTCCTGTTAAGGATGATAAGGATTTTACTTTAGAATTTTGGTTCCGTACAGATGCTTCTACCAAAGCCGATGCTGCATTGGTGAATAATGGCAAGGCTGATGGAAATGAACGCGGAGAAAAAGGAAATAAATTCTTTGTCGGATTTGAAAATAGTCAGCTTATATTCAGAAGCAACGGCTATAAAGAAGTGATAAATGGTTCGTATATGGATCAGAATTGGCATCATTTTGCGGTTTCTGTAAATCGTAGTTCGGGTAATGCCCAGATCTTTATGGACGGAGAATTGAAAAACTATTTCAGAAGCGATAGCGTCGGAGCTATATCGGGAACTGAAATTTATTTGGGTGGATGCCGCTGGGGTGATGCTCAAATACCTGATATGACTTATAGAGATCGGTTCTTCTCAGGCCAGATCGATGAATTCAGAATGTGGAACAGCGCTTTGCCGCAGTCTATCATAAGCCGTAATACGAATAAAAAGATGGAAGGTTCTGAAATGGGGCTTATCGCTTATTATCCGTTTGAGAAGTATATTGTGAATACTGCGAATGTAAAAGAACTTGTTTATACACTTGAAGATTTGGTTGAAGGAAAATCGGCAACAACGGAAGGTATCGTCTCTGAGACGAATGAGAGAGCTCCTTTGAAATCTAAAGGTCCGGAACAGAGTATAAAATATAGTTTTGTGACCAGCGGAAGCGCTATTATCATTAATTTGGAAGAAGCTCCTGAAGTGTTGGAGAAAACGATTGTCAATGTAGCGTTGAAGGATGTGCGCGATCTGAACGGCAATGTCGATCCTACGGTTTACCGTTGGAGTGCGTATGTCGACCGCAATCAGTTGAGATGGGGAGAAAGCGAAGTCGTGATTGACAAGAAACAGTATGAAGAGTATGAGTTTGTTGTTCCTCTGAATAATATCGGAGGTAGTGTCAAGAACTTCACGATCGAAGGCCTTCCGTCATGGCTTACTGCCGATCCGATGAGCGGAGAGATCGATCCGAAAGGTACTCAGAAGATCACTTTCACGATAAATGAAGGTACTAATGTCGGTACATACGAAGAGGTTATTTATGCTCGTGGTGAAAATAATGTTACCGAACCGTTACCTATCTCGGTAAAAGTGAACGGAGAGAGACCTGCATGGAATGTAAACCCGGCCGACTATAAATATAATATGTCGGTATTTGGCAAGATGCGTTTCAATACGGTATTCTCTACCGATAAAGAAGATCTGCTGGCCGCATTCCAGAATGGGAAATGTATTGGCGTTGCTAATAACAGTTATGATCGTGACCACGATATGTGGTACACATTCTTGACCGTTTACAATAACGAAAAACAATCTGGAGATATCGAATTCCGTATGTGGGATGCAAGTACCGGAAAGACTTATCTTGCAACACCGACTCCAGAAAGAACGATAACATTTGTAAACGATGGTGTGGTCGGTACGGCTAAAGACCCGATCGTGTTCGACGGCAAAGAGATTTTCTTCCAGAATTTGAGTCTGGTTAAGGGCTGGAATTGGATTTCGTTCAATCTTTCGAATTCTAATTTGCCGAATGTGTCGGCGATGTTGATGAACGGATCTTGGACGACATCGGATGTAGTGAAGAGCCGGGATTATTTCGACTCTTATTCGAGAACAAAAGGCTGGACAGGATCTTTGACGAAAAACGGAGGATTTGACAATGTTTCACTCTTTATGCTACATTCTTCCGATGACCAGATATTGAGTACGGACGGAGCAATGATCGATCCTAAGACGATGCCTATAACGGTACTCGGCGGTCGCTGGAATTATATCGGTTACTTGCCTTCGTCCAATATCACGGTAAAAGAAGCTTTGGCGGGATATGACGCAAAAGAAGGAGATATTATAAAATCTCAAAGCCAGTTTGCAATGTATTCCGGTACGGGTTGGATCGGTAATCTGAAGTATATGGAACAGAACAAGGGGTATATGTTATTGCGTACGGCTTCTGACGATGTTGCCTTTACTTATCCTTCTACATCGGGATCTTTATCGAACAAGAGCATTTTGCGTAAGAACAGACGTTCGGCAGATGAGAACGTACAGGAAACTTATGTAAATAACAATTATGCCGAGAATATGAGTATTGTCGCTATCTCGGAAGATGTCGAATCGGGAGATAAGATTCTTGCTTATGTTGACGGAGTGCTGAGAGGCGTGAGCGATTGTGTCGGTGTTAATGACAAGCAACTCAATTTTATTTCCGTATCGGGAGAAAGTGGCGATCGCGATGTGACGTTCGAACTGGAAAGAAACGGAGATGTGGTAGCTCGTGCCAAGACGACATTTGCTTATCGGTCGAATGCTGTGATCGGAACACTTGACCAACCGGCGGTTATCGATTTCAGTGCACCGGAAGACAATATTTCGGTTTATCCGAATCCGTTTACCGATAAACTGAATATCTATGTTAAGGCAAAAGCCGATGATGTGGTTGAAGTAGCTGTTTATGACGTTATGGGACGTAAGGTAATGCAATGGGCGAAAGAAACACTCAAGAGTGATTTCTACCATATAACTTGGGACGGAATTACGAATAGTGATGCTTGCGCTCCGGGAATTTATCTCGTACGAATTACTCTTAACGGAGAAACCGTTGTACGTAAAGTAGAAAAACAATAGTTAAAAAGATCTGTTTCTACCTTCCTTTATAGGGGGGTAGAAACAGTTTAATATAGTAAATATGAAAAAAATAGCAGTAAAATATTGTATGCTTTTATTTGTGCTTGCCATTTGTTTGGGAAGTTGCAAAGAAGAGGAGGTCTATACGACATTTCCCGCTCCTGTTTGGCAGGTAGATGACGCGAAATATTCGGTGAGTATGACAGCTGTCGTCGTATTACCGGAGAATTTGCAGACTTACTTTCAGACGAATGATCAGATTGCGGCTTTTATAAATGGCGAGTGCAGGGGAGTAGGCCAGCTTATCGATAACGCTTTTTTTATTACGATAAAAGGAACTCCTGAAGAGAATTCGAAAGTATCGTTCCGTTATTATAATACGCGAAATCAGTATATGTATGCGACTGATGCGAACTTGTCGTTCGAGCCGGATGCCATTTATGGCACGGCAGATGCACCTGAAGTGTTGGTACTGAACATAATTCAATAATTTGATAAGGTAAAAAATAATCATGAAAAAAATAAATAAGTATATTATTGTGTGTATGTTATTTTCTTTTTGTCTTTCGAACACTGTTGCTCAGACTAAGGGAAATATATCGGATATTCGTTCTAATTGGTATATCGAGGTGGGTGCCGGTGCTCAGGTATTGTTTTCTGCGGATGCATCGAAACTCAGTTTCGGAGACCGTATTACACCATCTATTTCGGTGGCGGGAGGTAAATGGTTTTCTCCTTATTGGGGGACTCGTGTCCAAGTGCAAGGTTATAGTTTTAACGGGAACAGCACAACAAACGGGCTGTATTTGGGAAATCCTTTGAATAACGGACTTATTTACGGATCTAATGATCCGGTAAGGAGTGAAAGCGTGATACGTCCTGATGGTAGTTACCGTCATTATTTACGTTATATGAACATGCATGTCGATTTCCAGATAAGTCTTGCAAATTTGATAGGAGGATACAAGCCTGAACGGAAGTGGGACATCATTCCGGCTGCAGGAATCGGATATGCTCATACTTTTGCTTATAAGGGAACTCCGAAAACAAATGTTATCTCTACTAACTTTTCTTTGATGGGAAAATATAAACTGCCGAAAGGTTTTGATCTGAATCTGGAAGTTCAAAGCGCATTGTTCCCTGATCAGTTCGACGGGCGTATTACGGGAAAAATGTATGAAAACAATTGTGCCGTTATGCTTGGAATGACTTATAATTTCGGAAGCCGGGGATTTGCCGTAACGGGAAATCCGTCAAGACATAAGCACAGAGCGGCAAGAGGATCGAGAAAGGTGCGTTATGTGCAGATTATTAATCCTGAAGCGGCAGAAAGAAAGATCGAGGTGATAAGAACCGTAAACGACACGGTTTATGTTAATAAAGAAGTTAAGGTGCGGGAAGAAGTTCCGGTGAGATCTAACGAACAGATCATGTTGGGATCGATTCTTTTCGATATAAACAAGACTATGCCGATGCAAGGGCAGGAGATCACTTTTGTCAATATTGCGAAATTTATGAGTGATTATCCTGAGGCAAAGATCCGTCTTGCAGGCTATGCTGACCAACAAACCGGTACTCCTCAGTATAATCTGAAGCTTTCTACAAAACGAGGAATCTCGGTTAAAGATATCTTGGTAAAGAAGTATAATATCGACCGCAAACGGATCGAGGTTCAAGGAGTGGGGACAGATGCTCAGCCTTATGAACGGGATAAATGGAATCGGGTAGTTATAGTTACTGCCGTTGATTTTTAAGATCTGTTTAGAACAATGTTTGAATACCTATTTATGGGTAATGAGTTCTTGTTTTTTCACCGAATGTGGGTATTGTGGATGCATTATTCCGATATTATTTTTGTATCGAAGAATTTGAATTACAGCAAACATTGTTCTTAGGTCGTACTAATTTATGTGTGAAAAAGCCTTTCCTGACGGTAAAGGCTTTTTTATTTACCTCTATATATCGCTTTTAGAGAACCTATTGCGAGTTTTCCTTCTACTTGAAGGGGAATTCTCCGTGAGTCATCGCTGATCCATGCTGTAATATTATCACTTACTTTTTCTTCTTTATCATCGAAAAAATGTAATTTGATCTTGTATGCTCCGAAAGGTGTTTTCCGTAAGTCCAGTACTGTCCTACCTAAATATTCGGCAGAAAGATGTTCTATATGATTCCCGGTGAAAATATCTACGTTTATGCGGTCTCCTATATTTTTTGTTGAAAAATCTATTGTGCGCAGGTAATAAAATACACTGAGCATGTCATAAGAGCAATTGCTTGATGTAATGAGATAATCTTCTATTGCGTTTCGTTTGGGTCTGTATAGAGTGATGTTTCCGGTACAGATACCGTTAGAATAACTGTATCGTGTCACGTCTTTGCGGTAAGTTCGGTCTTCATCTGAAATTTTAGCGTAATAGTGAGGTATGAGCCCGTCTTTATACATAATGGAAACAAGTGTGTCTCGGACTTTGAAAATGCGGTCGGCAAAAGCCAAAGTGCGAGCAGTTAGTAATGATTTATAGTATTCCGTTCCGTCTTGGGAGCGGGTAACATTTATATCCAGACTGGCTACTGCTGCACGTTTCCAGATAAATCCCCATTGATATATGACATCATACGGAAGAGATTCTTTTTTGAAGTCCCATTTGACAGGGCATTGAGCCGACCCTTTCGGAATACAAAATGCAAGAAGTATTATTAACAGGCTAACGGTAAGAGCCTTGACTTCGAGGAGTGATTGCTCCTGAGGGTCGGTTGGAATATACAGGTCCTTCTTCTTTATTATCGTTTTGAGAATCATCCTTTTTTTCGTCTTTGGGTTTATTTTTGGTTATATCCAGCGGTTTTTGTTTATCCAGCGGTAGAGCGTAGACATCCCATGTCTGTTCTACATCCCAATTGGCTTTTAAATCGATAGATGTAGGATAGTAGAAAACTTCTTCGGGCTGCCGTTTTTCTGCGAAGTTGCCGGTGTCGAATTTCCCGTTCTCGTTTCGGTCCTTTACTAAACGGATATAATATGTTCCCGGATCTACATATATAAATTCTGCACCTCCGTCTTTGACCGGTGATTTGCGTACCGGCTGGTCGCTTGAGTTTAACAGTTCGACGAATGCCGAATCTTTTATTCCCAAAGTTTCTATATAAAAGTTGGAATATTCTTCGACCGTTTTTACTTTGAATGATTGGGAAAGTCTGTTACTCGGATTTCCGTAGATACTGACAGATGCAAGAGAGTCAAGTGATACCCTGTATTCGCCTCCTGGTTTCCATTTGGTTTTTAGTGAAAATATTCTGTGCTTCAAACTATCTTGGAAAAATGTATAGTCGTTTACGGGAGTCCAGACCGTATCGACTTTTATCTCTAATTTGAGACTTTCTTCTTTTATGGAGTCGACCGGTTGGTCGAATGCAAAGTTAAGCTTATCATATATGTTTACGATAGAGGAAAATTGCGGGGATATTTTCATAAACTCGATTTCCGGTGCTTGATCTTCATCTTTTTTATCTTTTTTGCTTTTTCGAACAGGTTTTTTTCTTTCTCGAAATACTAAGTTTAAGGTGTCTTTAAACGGGGTGAGTTGTCGTAAAGAATCGGTCCTTTTATAATCTGCCGTGAGTAGTAAAGTGTCCATGTTATAAATGAGCGAATCTTTAATCCAGTATAGAAGTGTGTCATTTGTTTGGTTTTTCTCGACAATAGCCCAATCTTCTTGTTGAAAATTCAGAGGAGTCAATACCGGAAGCGAGTCGTCGGGTGCTGAAAAAATGAGAGAAAATCTGTTCCTGTTTGTTCGTTCGAACTTCTCTAAATAGCGTGATTTGAATTGTTCGTTAAAGACTTTTAGAATAATATTATTAGGATAGAAGTGGGGGAGAGTTACCATTTTTATCGTGTCGATTGTCATACTGTCTGCCCATATCGTATCTGCATGCATTACCATCTCTACCGTTGGTGTTACGGTACTATCCATGAACGCAATATCTTCGGATGGATTATCGAATTTGTAATCCCGGTTTGCGTCGTTCAGTCCGTATATGCGATATGTCCCCGCTCCGATGTTTTTTATGGAGAATCGTCCGTATGCATCGGATTTGGCAATCCTTTGCATCGGGGTTTTGGTAAATGCGGAATCGTTCAAGTTTGAATGTAAGCCGACAAGCATTCCTGTTACCGGTTCTAAATTCTCGGCATTCAATAATACACCTCCTATTTGCAGCGTGTCTATCGAGTTCCCTGTTGCAAAAGAAAAACTGAAGTTATATAGCGGATTTCTTTCATTATTGTCCGATATAGCATCTGAGAAATCGATTGTATAGGTGGTGTTCGGTATCAGCGAATCTTGTAACTCTACGATAACTTTGCGCCCTGATGTCTGTATTTGCGGCATGTTTTTTTGCGCTGGAGAGACAATGACTTTTTCGGTCGGTTTGTCCACTTGTATTATTTCGTCAAATTCGATTTCTATTTTGTTTTTATTGAAATTGAGTTGATTGGGTTTCGGGTTGCTTTTGACAAAAACGGGAGGGGTTGTGTCTATCGGACCTCCGGTAGGTCGTGCAATGTTGGCACATGAGAGTATAAATGCCGCGGCAAAAGCGGTCAATATAAAATTTCTTGCATATAGTAGCCATTTCGTTCTGTCCGGCATCATCTGTATCGCTTGTTTTAAAGGGGTAAAGATACAAAAAAGAATGATTCTTCGATTGTTTTTTCTTCGATATGACAGATATTAACGGTGTCGAGCGCAAATTAATCAAACATTTTGTTATCGGAATAGAAAAAAAACATATATTTGCACCTTATTAAAAACAGGAAAAATCAATTAATCTAAAAATCATAAAGTAATTATCACATGCAAAACAAAGGTTTTATAAGAGTTTTTGCGGTATTACTCACGTTGGTATGTCTCTTTTACATATCTTTTTCATTTGTAACACGGCATTATACGAAAAAGGCCGAAGAGTATGCTAACGGAGATGCAATGAAGTATAAGCAATATATCGATTCTATTGCGACTGAAAAGGTATATTTAGGGTATTATACTTTTAAGCAGTGCCGTGAGATGGAGATCGGTCTGGGGTTAGACCTAAAAGGAGGTATGAACGTAACGTTGCAAATCTCTGTGGCTGATGTGTTGAGGTCATTGTCAAATAACAACACGGATGTTAATTTTAACAAAGCGCTGGCAAACGCTACTGCCAACCAGGCAGATAATAAAGATTTCTTATCTGCTTTTGTAAATGAATACAAAAAGCTAGATCCTAATATCCGATTGGCTGCTATTTTCAGTACTTATCAATTGAAAGATAAGATTACGCCCAATGCGACGAATGATGAAGTTGTAGCTGTTTTACGGGAAGAGTTGAACAGTGCGATAGATAACTCGTTCAATGTGCTTCGTACACGTATTGACCGTTTCGGGGTTGTTGCTCCTAATATTCAGCGTCTTGAAAAGGACGGCCGTATTTTGGTAGAGCTTCCGGGTGTGAAAGAACCGGAACGTGTCCGTAAACTTCTTCAAGGAAGCGCTAACCTCGAATTTTGGGAAACTTATAATCTGAATGAGTTTTTCAATAAATTGGCAAGTGCGAATGAGTTGCTTGCCCGTTTGGAAAATCAGTCGGAAGATACTTCTTCTAAGACGGATTCTACTGTTGTCGAGTCGCAGGATTCTACTGCCGTAACGGCAACGACTTCATTGAAGGATAGTCTGACTCAGAAGATAAAAGATATGAACAAGAGCGATGAGCAACAAAATATCAATGCGTGGAAAAAGCAAAACCCGTTGTTTGCTCGTCTTAATCCCAACGTCTCTCAAGAAGGGGCTATCGGAAATGGTCCGGCTGTAGGTATTGCCCACATAAATGACACGGCTGCCGTAAATAAATATTTGGCAATGCGTCAGGTTCGTGAACTTTTGCCTGCTAATATCGTATTTAAGTGGACAGTGAAGCCTATTGACGAGAAAGAACAATACTTTCAGTTAGTTGCGTTGAAAGCGACAAACGGAGGTCGTCCTCCTCTGGAAGGTGATGTGATTACCGATGCTCGCGAAGATTTTGACCGGATGACAAATTCTGCAGTAGTAAGTATGTCTATGAATGCAGAAGGTTCTAAAATATGGGAACAGTTGACCCGCGAAAATATCGGGCGTTGTGTAGCGATTGTTTTGGATGATCAAGTATATTCATTCCCGGTAGTGAATACTGAAATTTCAGGAGGAAATTCTCAAATTTCGGGGAACTTTACTCCGGAAGAGGCAAAAGACCTTGCGAATGTGTTGAAATCTGGAAAAATGGCGGCGAGTGTAAAGATCGTGCAAGAAGACATTATCGGTCCGTCATTGGGTCAAGAGGCAATTCAGAGCGGTATTATATCGTTCATTTTCGCCTTGGTTCTGCTGATGGTCTATATGATCAGCATGTATGGTGTGACTCCCGGATTGGTTGCTAATCTCGGTTTGGTACTCAATATGTTCTTTACTATGGGTATTCTTGCTTCTTTCCAAGCCGTGCTTACGCTTTCGGGTATCGCCGGTTTGGTGTTGTCTTTGGGTATTGCGGTAGATGCCAATGTGCTGATTTATGAGCGTGCAAAAGAGGAACTTCGTTTGGGTAAGAACCTTAAAAATGCGATTACCGACGGTTATAAGAATGCGTTTTCCGCAATTTTCGACTCAAACTTGACCTCTTTGATTACCGGTTTGATTCTGTTCTTCTTCGGGACAGGACCTATTAAAGGTTTTGCCACGACTTTGATGATCGGTATTGCCATGTCATTCTTTACCGCTGTGTTCCTGACTCGTTTGATCTATGAACGCGGATTGGAAAAGAATTGGTTCAAACACCTTACTTTTACGACATCTCTTACAAAGAATTGGTTGACACATCCGAAAATTAATTTCCTCGGAGCTCGGAAAACCGGTTATATCGTATGTGCCGTATTGGTTGTTATCGGAGTTATCTCTTTTGGTATAAAAGGTCTTAGCAAGGGTATTGATTTCTCCGGAGGCCGTAACTATGTGGTACGTTTCCAAGAACCTGT
>ERZ838577.2036-NODE-2036-length-24147-cov-5.079944_pt1 | contig 24147 bp, 26 predicted proteins | sample MGYA00519682_ERZ838577 | MGnify/ENA primary metagenome ERZ838577 (study PRJEB31850, sample SAMEA3708838) | human gut metagenome | biome: human gut; feature: human-associated habitat; material: faeces | place: China | collected 2014 ...
TGTATGGGACGGCAGTTCATCGGTAGTTTTCTACCGAGGAGCTGCCGTCTCATAACCATAGTGGCAGCACAAGTACTGCGTCATTGACAGGTGATTTTAGCGTTCCTAGGAATCGTACAGACTGGACCGCGAGCGGAGTTTTTTCAAAAGGCGGTGATTCGCCGTATGCAGGCCCTACTAGCGGGGATAGTTATACGCGCACATGGATTTACTTTAATGGTTCCCATGGGCATACAGTCAGCATCAATAAAACAGGTGGGAGTAAAACTCACGAAAATAGGCAGCCGTACGAAGTGGTACAACGCTGGAAGCGAACGGGCTAAGCGCTACGGCACCATCTATTCACGACCTGATATGGTGGACGATTTTCATGTTTTGAGTTACCGCCATTTGCTCCTACGGTAACTGTATGACTATGACTTCCGCTTTCTGATGTAATTGTATATTGCTTTGGATTTTGTGGGGTGTCCGACGCTGAATCTATGCCATTTGATTTTGGGTTATTATTATCAGCCCAACCTACAGTATGCGCATGATTACCCGCGGACGAAACACTTGCTGAGTGTCCATGACTTGCCAGTTCCTCGGTAGGTTTCTACCGAGGAGTTGGCTCAACACAATCATACAGCAGCAACAAATTCAACAGGTGGGCATACTCATCAAATTGGAACAGCCGACATGAGTAACGAACAAATAGATCTAAATGCTAATACGGGGGATACTCTATATAATATCCGCAGCGGTTTCATGACTCGAAGTACAGGTATTGCTGGAACACATTCTCATACTATAACTATTCAAAACAAAGGAAAAGGTATAAAACACGAAAACCGTATGCCGTATGAATCCGTTATCAGATGGTATAGAACTGCTTAATCGCTACCGATGAATTACCACAACACAGTCATAACGGGAGTGCATCCAGCACCAGCCTAACCGGCAATATATACAGCAACATTCCGCCGCAAAATGGCTATGGCTTTACTTGTGACGGTGTTTTTCGCTCATCACAGTATGGCAATTATCATACTGCGGGGAGTGGCGGCAATGTGGCAATGGACATATTAAAATTGATGTCACACATGGTCACACCGTCACCATTTCAAGCACTGGCGACAACGGAAATCATGAAAACAGAATGGCTTATGAAGTCATAAATCGTTGGAAAAGAACAAGCTAAGCGGTGCGCTTCCAACGCAGAACAATTTCAAAAGGCTGTCGGTTCTCGTGCTCTTGGTTTCCCCCCACATTGCTTATTGTTGCTACATGGGTATGATTCCCAGCGTTCCCCGTTTGATGCGATCCTGCTGTCCTATCCATCCAGTATCCAGGATTCCCGCCACCACTACTACTTGTCGAGTGAGGTATTGTATGGGAGTGGTCGCCAATGGCATTGATAGATATTGCATGGCTATGAGCTGCCAGTTCATCGGTAGTCCTATGCTGTCCTCATCCACCTGTTCACTACCTGGTATGGCGGACGGTTTTCATGGCTATGATTTTCTCCAGCTGCTGCTATTACTATGTCATGCATATGCAGGCCTGCTTCTAAGGTATATTTCGCCTCATCTACACATGGTGCTACTTCCGTTTTACTTCCCCAAGCAGAACTTGTTCCAGCATAGTCAATACCGGGATTCCGTAATTCATGGGCATGGTTACCGGCATTTGACACAACAGCATTGTGACCGTGACTAGGTAGTTCATCGGTAGAAACCTACCGATGAACTGCCGTCCCATACACACGGAGCGTCCATCAATTCGGCAGGCTCTCACTATCATCAACAATATGCCAATCAGCAAGTTTCTGCCGGGTTAAATACCTCTATCAATATCAACTCATCACAATATCCGGCAGCAACTGCTTGGACGGACGGATGGGGAGAGAACTACAACACGAAAGGTACTGGAATATCTGCAACTGTAGGCAGAACATCCTCCGCTGGCAGTCATACCCATACTGCCTCTGTAACAGCCACTGGCGGAAATAATGAGCATGAAAACCGTCCCCCTTACGAAGCCGTTCAGCGGTGGAAACGAAACGCCTAAGCACTACGATACCAGCGGGATACTGCTTGATATGGCTGCCTATTCTCATGCTTTGTGCCCTTGCCGGTACTGTTGATTGAAACAGAATGGCTATGGCCGCCTGCGCTGTCAGAGCTAAATCCGGCACCGCTGCCATTGGCGGCTCTATCAAAGAAGCCATTGCGCCAATTTTGGTCAGTATATCCCCATAATTGGGAAAGTCCGTGTGTGTGGGCTCCTGCTGATGTGGCACTGCCGGTATGGTTGTGAGCCGCCAGTTCCTCGGTAGAGAGGACTACCGATGAACTTCCTTCCCACACGCACAGTGCACTAGTTAATAGTGCGGCAATTTGGGGTGAAGGAACTGGCATATACTATGAAACTGGTAGTTTAACATCTGGATGTATTTCTTTTTCCGATGAGGGATCAGCAGGATTAGCAGGAGGAACAGTAGATCCAAAGCATCGCGTAAAACTTACAATTAATGCGCCACATGCTCACAATATTTCTGTTGGTAATGTCGGTGGAAATTCGCACCATGAAAACCGTATGCCCTATGAAGTTGTAAACCGTTGGAAAAGGACAAACTAGGCGCTACGATACCAGCGACCAACCGCCTGGTACGGTTGCCTGTTTTCATGATTAGAGCTCGTCCCCGTCTCGCTTACATTTACACTATGCGAATGTGTCGCGTCTATGTGCACATTAGCATCTGTCCTATTATACATATCCAAGCGATACCCAGCATACGAACCATAACGCGATAATATCCCATCGCCACTAAACCGGTCATCAACTACGGTAAATTGCCCAGTTAATGAAGCAGTATTGGCTGTTGCACTATGCGTATGGCTAGGTAACTCCTCGGTAGTGAGTTGATGCTTCGCTTCCCCGCCCTTGTCGCCAAGGTTATAAGTATACGTATCGTCGCCTTCTTTATACGTTCCAGCGGCTACGAGTACGCGGCCCGCATCCATCTTAGACCAGGTCCCGCCCCATTTTGTATTTGGGTCAAAATCAACGGTAAAATCGCGGACAGTCCCGACCGGCTGGCTCTGCAATGCGACATGATACAGCTTAAATACTGCGGTTCCATCTGTTACTGTTTCGTTAATTGTATTTGGCATAGCCGGTTCTTCGCTTGCTGTTGTCCCTGCGGTAATACATTCCAGGTAGCCCCACGTAGGAATTTTAGACGAATACGCATAATCCCCTACACTATACGCTTTGCTTCGCTGCAAAGAATTTGGGCTCTCGCTGGTATTGACTGGTACTGGCGTAATAAACGCACCATCTTGAATTAACATATAGGCAACCGCGGTAAAAGCCGAATGAAAAACAGCCGTGCCGTAGCCGTTGTCGGCATTCGATCCTTTAATCAGCTGCACTTGTACAGATTCGCCGCTTTTAAATACGCCAAATCCAGCCGCTATATTATTGGCAAACCAACACGAGCGGGCTTCGCCGATTCCAAGCTTTCCAAACTCTGAAAGTAACGTCGTCTTTAATGTGCTGTCATCTGTAAAACTTCCTAAATCGCAAAACTGGCTGTAATTGCTGGGAATAGAGCTTTTGCCTCCCTCTGCACTGATACCGCCGCCGTTCGACCGGCTAAACATCGTTGTCGCCGTTATTGTGTTACTGCTGCCCCAGGTTATGATAGCATTATCAGCTTTGGCCCCTGTCGTATTCCCTGTGCCGGCATTATTTTCTGTGCTTACGGAACTGTTGGTGTCGGCAATAATAGCTGTCCCCGCATTATTGATAGCATTGTTGCGCACTGCCGCTTTACTTCTGGAGATATGGATACCTTCCCCGTTGGTATTGGCATTAATCGTATTTTGACTAATCACACCGCTATTTACGTCGGCAATCGTTACAGCGGTATCGCCGTCGTCCGGCTCAAATGTGAGATTTTCCAGCAAGACATATCCACATGCCGCCACAGCAATAGATTTTACTTTTACATCTCCGCTGCCGCCATTCCGGCTCAATCGCCAGGCCCGGCCTGGAAGTGTCGGCGTTGTTACGTCTTCGGCATATGTTCCCGGCTTAATTTTTATATCTGTCGTAACCGCTCCCATGTACGCAGCATTTACTGCGTCTTGTATAGTCTTAAATGGCTTGATTTCACTGCCAACCCCATCGCTACCTGCCGCAGCGTCAACATACAGCACTTGCTGCATATCCAAGCGCATTTGGTCGGCCAATACGCGTCCGCCATCTTCCGCCGGCGCGTCTAAATCGGCTTTTACTTTAAGTGCATTTGCCATTTCTTCTCTTGTCGGATATATACCCGATGGTATGTTAGCTTCAACCTTTTCCGCATTCCCGACCAGCGTTATAATTTTTACTTCTTTTTCAATAACGCTGCTGCCGCCGCTGGGACTAATCCACTCCGCATCTGCCGCCGCATTTCCGTAACTATATAAAAATTCTTCTTTGGTTTCCGGGTCTTTGGCGAAAAGCCCAAGCTCGCGATAAAAAAATCCCGTTTCTTTATCTTCGTTATTAAATGTCCCCGAAACGGTAGCACTGCCTGTTCCGTCACTACTAACAGATGTAATGGGGACGTCAAAAAGCCAATTAGATAAATCCGTAACGGTAAGCGGCGTCTTATCGCTAGGCATAGCCCCGTCTCCAACTGCAATACGGGTAAATTCCAGCGTTTGTCCGGCTACTAACTTAGCAATAACATTTAACCCTTGTACTGTAATACTGTTTAACGTAAACGTACTCATATTTTAATCTCCTTTTAACTCGGCCATGTATGCCGTTCTATCGTGCTGTCCATGACAGCCATGCCGCCGTATATATTCGGCCCAATAAATGTATTATCCAATTTAACCGTAATTGTATGGGTTTCATGTCCTACATCATGAATCACGCTGCCAATAAACGCGTTAAATTGTGTTTTTAATTCCAAGCGTATCTCATCGAGCAGTTGGCTTTTCCGTTTTACGATTTCCAACACGCGCCGGAACTCTGTTTCTCCGGCCGGCGTAAGTACCGACGGATCGGAAAGCCTCACGCGGAAATAATGCGGCTTTCCGCCTTCATATTCCCAAAATTCTTCGAGTGTGCCGCTGCCGAATAACTGGGTAATGACCATTTCGACGGCGTAACGCGTGCCAAGCGTCCGCCACACGTCGTCGGACGTCCGTATCTGCTCGCGCTTTTGCTCTAACGTCCCGGCGGTGTTGTACCATAAAACATTAAGTTCCCAGGCCAGCTCGTCCAGTTCCTCATGTGTCATGGTATCCAGCTTATCCCACGTCCGCAGCCGGGCCGTGTTAATGTGGGTACATATATCATTTATGCCCTCTGCAATCGCTTTGACACATTCATCATCTCGCATAAATAACGGGATAAACTTAGTTATGTCTACATGCTGCAATTTCATTCTGTCGTCACCTCATGCGTTACTTGTAAGCTTCCGCTAAACTTGGCAAGCTGCTTTTCCGTCAAAACGTTAAACTCTGGCTTAATAATATCAATACGTAATGCTCCCGTTCCATTGGTCGGAGCAAGGCACAAACCGCGCAGCTTGTCGGGGTTAATATCCCGACCAATTTTGAGCTGTTGCCATTCGTTATATTGGTCAAGCGCCCCACCTTCGCCTTCAATCGCTGATACTGACGCTTGCTCCGTATCAGCAGTCACATAATATTTAATTTCCACATCATATGGTATCCGTTCCGGCCCGCTGACTATTAACTTGTCATTGAGAGGCCGCACATCGCGAGCGTTACAAACTTCTAAGACAGCGTTAATGACATCTTCCGACGGATCGCCGTCTTCGGTCATGATAATGAGCTCAACCGTCCCCGCGTCATGATCGTTTATGGCGTTGACGTCTGTAATGAGTGGCGATGCGCTCATCGCATGATACACATAGGACGCCTCCGGCCCTGCCGTGGATAATTTCGCTGGGGCCAGGCGGACGCGCTCGCGGTATCGGTCATCGCCTTCGCCGCCGTTGTCCATAGGTTCTCCATCATCGCCGCCGTGCGTTGTGTCAATATTGGTTACGCCGGCGACATATGGGATAAGGTCGGTAATGGTAGCAATAGCGCCGACGCCGTACCCGTTATAAGCCGCGCCGCCTGTCGTGCATTCCGCCGATATGTCGACATAAGTCGCCCCGGCGGGTATCGTCGCCGCCGACGTCGTGGCAAAATGGCATGTCCCGTCAGCTGTTGCCCGCGTTCCTTGAGGAATAAATGTGCTGCGGTCGCGTGCCTCGGCCAAACTAAACCGCAAGGTCGTCTTTGCGGCTGTCGCCGTTAATCTGTATACTTGCATTCGTTCGCCCAGCGCGTCGATAACTTCGTTTCGCGCATGTCGTAATAGTCGCTGTTTGCAGTTATCGTTTGCTTCGTTGATAATCCCGACAAGTACCGGGGCTAGGGCTTCCAAAAATAAGCGTCGTTCGTCTCCTGGATATAACGGCTCGCCAAGCTGTGTTTCCACGCCAGTTACTAAGCGCTCAACAATCGTAGCGGCGGATATATCCATAAACGCAATATCTGCCATATCATCACCTTCTTATTTATGTGGTTTCCGCTTTTATGTTAAAGTGCCCGGATTGCGCCAAAGCAGCTTCCAAGTCTATATTTTGCAGTTTAATCCGCGGTTCGTATGTCTCTATAAGCCATTCTGCATCAGCCATAAGCTCCGGGGCCGCATTACTTGACGGCTGGTCTATCAACGCAGGATTCATCCCTTTTAATCGTTCATAGGGTACTTCCCCGCGAATCAGCCGCAGCAAATTGCCGACGCATTGGGCCGGATCGCCATTTCCCTTTGCTTTCATCAGTTCCTCCTAGCTCTTTGCTGTCGTTTCACTTGCAGACGGCCGGATAGCATAGGCGCTTTGCACGACAGACGCCGCGTTCGGATTATACCCTGGCGTCGTTTCCGGTTGCGCAATATCGCCAAAATAAAGTTCTACTGCCGCGGCTGGTGCCTGGGCTTTCGCTACGTCCTCCGAAAAGGTCAACGTAATTTCTCCGGCTAAAATCTGCCCTGTATTACTAATCTGATTTGCTTTAAACTCCACCTTGTCCAAGATTAATACTGTCGGGCCAAACTGCGTGCCGTTGAGATAAAATCCTGACCGTTTCCCGACCCGTTCCTGCCACGCCGCATATTCTTGCCGCGGGTTGGTTCCCGCGATAAATGCGACTTTATGCGTAGTGCTTAATCCCTGCGGCTTATATCCTTTCGTGTTTGTCGGATTCTGGCCGTCCTTGCTGTCGTTTTCTTCTATATCAAGCTCTTTTTTCAGCGAAATGCTTTCAATTCCATGAAGTGCATTTATATCTATCGTCCATGTTTTATCTAACCAACTCGCTTGTATGCTCATTGTTTCCTCGCTTCACTTGACTTTTTAATAAAAATCATGGGTTTACTTGACTATTTTTTGTCAAGTATTTAGGTGTTTTCGGCGAAAAAGTAAAGTCAGCCGTTGGGGCCGCTGGTTTCGCCGTCCGGGCATGTGTGGGTGTGCCCGTTTAGGCTGCCTATGCTGCCGGTCGATACGTCCTGCGTCGTTGTCTTGCCTATCGTCGTGACGTTCTTGTCGTTTTGCACGTCGCCCGTCGTGCGGGTTGGATAGTCAATAACGCCCGTCCACTCGCCGTCCATACGGTCAATAATAATGCCCGTGCCGTCGTCAAATACGGCATACGCCACACTATCGCCGACTTTTAAATCAGCCATTTTTCCACGTAAGTACCAAGGGATCGTTAAGGCAGACGTAATCGCCCCACTGTCCGTCGCCGGGTTAACGGTTGCCTGCATAGGCAGCCCGTTCCAGTCTGTACCCGGCAAAATCCGGGATATAAATCCTTTATCAATCGTGCCGGCCATGACCTCTCCTTTATAAAAACCAATCAATACGTAAGCGGTTTCCGAATAAACAGTTTTGACCGTTCGGCTACATAATCATGCCGCAGGCGATAGACAAATACATCTCCGTCCCAAGTTTTCACGCCGAACGTTTTTAGCTGCAGCATACTTCCTGGGGCTAAATCCCGCTGAATGTCCCATTCAATCGTGCCGGTATGCTGGTTCTTGTTTTCCAGCCGTAGCAAATTCTGCGCAAACCGCGTCGCCTCGCCTTCGCTGTACATAGGGGTCGTAATATTCTTGTGCAAAACCCGGCTGCCGCTTTCCGTCGGCGCATCATACGTACCTGTTCTCGTACCGTTGACCACTTCGGCGCTTTTATAACTTTTTGCCGTGTTGTCGCTGTAATTAAAAACAGCGTCCGTATTCAGCGTCAGCTGCATTTGCGGGCTTGTCGCTTCGATTTCCTGCTCACCGTAAACAACTAGTTTGCCATCAAAGACCAAAAACGAACAGCCTTCCAGTTTACAGCGTTTGTCCAAGAAGACAAAATCCGGCTCGTTTTTCTGTACGACATAGTAATACAAATGGTCAGTAACGCCGTGTTCTTCGTAATCCAGGCCGTGCCGTTCTGCTATTTCCTTACATAATTGCCGGAAATACACCATTTCCCAGCTCTTACTCGTTCTGTTTTTACTGGTTGGCGGAATACTAAAAGCTTTTAGCGTATACGTGCCATTTTGCGGCATCACGTCATAAATGTACATCTTCCCTGTTCGGGCCGCGCCTTCAATTACTTCAATGGTACTCTCCTGTTCTACATTCCATCCATCCCATTGGTGGCTCGTATCGTTAAACCGCAGGATAAGACTATCTGCCTGGCTTTCGGCGTGCATTTCATGCTCGCAGGCTTTAACGGAAATATCAGGGTATATGTCTTTGCCCTGGTAGATGATTTCCATTGCTCCGTTACTGATCTGGTCAGCGTACTCCACAAATTCAAGATTAATTGTCGCGCTACGGATACGGCCTTGGGCGTCAATTTGGGTATTGTCAATAGACGTACTGCGTAGCTGAAAATTTGACGGGCCAAACCGCCTACCGCCAATCCGTAACGGCGCATACAGCCCTAATTTGCTTTCCCAGGTCTGGTATTCTTCGCGGGGATTGCCGCCGGCTTCAAAGCTCGTAAAGTAGCTCAAAGATAGCCGCTGCAACTCTAGTCCCGTGATTTTACTTTGTCCCTGCGTACTGTCGCTGACGCGTTTTACTGCCGTTTCGGTAGAGATTTCCCCAAGCGCGGCAATGCGCTGGGGGCTTATTTCCCAGGTCATATCCCGCCATGTAGCTTGTATGCTCATGCGATCCGCCCCCTTATCGCCGCCACGGCGGCAACGTCTTGGGCGTTTCCAGCGTGTCAACGATGGGAATTTTCAGCCGTTCGCCGCCCTCAAAGGTCAAGACGTCAATGTATTGCAGATTGGCCTGTATGACATAATGGCTCATGCGCTCGACTTTATAAGCCATAAACGCGATGCTGTCCCATGTATCGCCTTTTTTCGCGACATACTCAAAATACCCCACCTGTGCCATAGTTCCCGGCCTCCTTCTCCTGCAATAATTCCTCGATGAGTTCCAGCAATTCGCCGTGATAATTGCGCAGCTGTTCAATAACGCTTTCTTTTGTCGTATTTCCGCCGTTAATCGTAACCGTCGGCGAGAAAACCAAGCCGCCTAAATTGTAGGTAATACTCATGCCGCCCGCAGAAAGACTCCCCTCGTTTAGTTGAGCCAACCGATCGGCATAATACCCAACGTTTACCTCGTCGCCGATACCCAGCCGGGCCGCGGCTTGCTGCAAATATCCGATATTGTCCTTACGGTACGCCGGGTCAAAGCTGATAACGGCTTCCTGGCCTGCTTCGCCGGCAAAACTAAGCCCGTTGGTAAAGCCGCCCTTTGCCAGCATAGGAATACTCGGAATGTTGGGGCTGAACGACTGCCCGCCGACGCCTGGCACCCAATCGGGAATGGTTACGCCAATACTGTTAATGGAAGCAATGGCGCTGTTAATCAAGCCAATCGCCCCGTTTACTGGTGCAGCCAATATCCCCGGAATAGCGGTAAAGGCAGTTGTGAAAACACCCGTTACACTATTGCCCATCGCCGCGCACGACGTCGAAATACTATCCCAAGTCGTACTGATATACGAGCCCAAAGCTACTGCATAAGCTTGTACCGTGTCCCAATTTTCGTACAATAGCACGCCGGCAGCGATAGCCAATCCGACAGGGCCTAACAGCGATTTCGTCGCAAATCCTAAAGCCCGTGTTGCGGCTGTTTGCGCCCAGGTTGCCGCCGTGCTGGCCCCGCGGATAGCTGCATCTTTTGCATACAAGGCCTGTAAATAGAGCGTTTCCGCTCTATCTATCATGGCGGCTTTGCTTTTTAACGTCAGTGCGGCTGTCGTAGCCTTGATTGCTGCCGTGGCGGTATACGCGTCCTTAGCCAGTCCTGCTAGTTTAATTGCCCCCACGGCTCCGGCTACGCCGTAAGCAATCGGGCCGATTACGCCCCAGTTATCCGTAATAATGCCAGCAAAATATGCCGCCTCGTTGGCTCCATCGGCCAAAAATCCAATCACGACAGGTAAAGCTGCCGCAAAGGTAACGCCCAGCGTAGTAACAGCCGGTGTAAGTTTCTCTACATTGGCTTGTATTTCCGGCATATTTTGATATACGGCCTGCCCGGCCTGTTCCATGCCCGGAATGAGCGCCGTTTCAAAGGAGCGCCCTATCTGCGTAATGGCATAGCCAATGTCGTTGTACTTGACCGCCTCCATTTGCCGCAATGCTGCGGCGGCGTCTACATTGGCGTCGCTCATGCCTGCCATCGTGCTTAATACGCCCGCTTCTAGGTCTTCAAACATCGTACCAAACAGGGCTACGCCAGCGGCATTTTTCGCGACAGGGTCTTCCATGGCATTCAAGGCTTTAACAGTTTGGAAAAAAGCCGCCTGCGCCGCGTCGCCTCCGGCGGCAAAGGCCGCCGTCATCGTTTCCGCGTCTAGCCCGATTGCCGCAAAGCCTTCCGCCGTCGTATCGCTGCCGTCTTTGCTGCGGATTGTGAACTCTTTGACCGCATCGCCGATTTTATCAATGGAAAAGCTGCCGGCTTCTGCGCCTTTAATAAGGCTTGTGACAAACTGTTCCGCATTTAAGCCTAATGCTTTATAATGAACGCTGTATTCATTCAAGGTGTCCAGCAAATCGCCGTTCTTATTCGCGCCATTCTGCGCGCCGACGGCAATAATGCCGTATGCTTCTTCGGCGCTGACGCCGAAATTTTTCATTAATGCTGTCGCCGCCCGCGTAGTTTCTGCGGTTTCCATGCCAAACGTATCATTTAGCAACATGGCCGCGTTCGTTGCATTTTTCAATTCTTCGCCAGCCAGGCCGCTTGCCTGGCGAATATTTACCAGCGAATCGGCTACTTGCTGGAAACTTTCACCTTTACCGCTGGTATATACGTCTTGAATAATCTCGCCTAATCCCTTGAGCTCGTCGCCGGTTATGCCGGTTTGCGCCGACACGCCGTTCATAGTGCGGATATATTCGTTGCCTCCTTTAATCATGGCAACGGCTATACCACCGGCGGTGGCCGCGGCGGCGCTGCCTATAGCTGCAAACTTCGTCGCAGTCGCCATGCTTTTTTTGTCAATTAATCCAAGCTGCGCATTAACTTTTCCGACTGCCTGCTTTACGCTGTCGCTCATCACGCCGCTAATCTGGATTACTGTTTCCATGACTTTGCCAGCCATTACCGCCGCCCCCTTCTTGATTTACGCCGTATCGCCTCCATTTTCTTTTCGATACGGTCGTTTTCTTCTTTGGATTGTTCTACGGCCTCGCAGTATTCCTGCAAAAAGGCTATGAGGGGATATCGCCGTATTTCTCCTGGGCTTGTGCTGTAAGCTCTGGCGTAATCTCGGACGTATCGCCGGAGGTGCTTCCCTCTGAGTTTCCGCCTGCTCCGGCAAAAATAAAATCCCTTCCGATATTCGCCAGCTGCACCACGTCATACCCGTTTAACCTTTCTAAATCCGTAACATCAACTTGCGGATTTTCTGTAATAATGGCCATCATACCTAAATACACATGAAAACCGTGGTCAAAATGGTGCGTTGTCGTATTCATTCGGGCATTCCCACGAATGAGAGAACTGCGCGATTCTGCTTCCAGAAATTGACTAACTGTAATTTTGGCCGTATTGTACGTTAATTCTTTGATTTCTTTGCCGTTTATCATGATCGGCGTCTGTAAGCGCAATGTGTTCATGCGTACCTCCTGTTACAGCAAACTATTGATAGATTTGGCATAATCCTTGCCATTAATGCGTAAAATATTTTTGAGCTTGTCGATGAGACAAATTTCAAATCCACCGACAATGAGCTGATACCGGCTGACTGCAAAGGTAATTTGCTGTTCTGTCTTGCTTCCCGGCTCCAAGTCCCCGCCCGGCAAAACCTTAGGTACGGCGCGCAGGAAGGCTTTACACCCTTCCGGCGTTACGACATTATCGCTATTAATTGAATCATGGACAAATCTAAATTCCAGGTTTTTAGCTTCCGGCGCGGCCAATATCGCTACGCCTTTGTCGTATCCCGTTTTCGTGACCGACGCTTCCATCGCTTCCAGCTGTCCAAGCATGGGCAATTCAAGTGTGCCCATCGCTTTATGTTCTGCCGTCGCAAAACTGACATCTGGCAGTGTCACCGTGAGTTCTTTGCCGACTAACTCGCCGTCGACATACACCGTATCAGCCAGTATTGCGCCCTTAATGTCAATAAATTGCATTGCGTTCCCTCCTTATGCCGCGGTTTCGTCGCTAAAATATGCCGAAAAGCCTTCATCGGTATAGGCCACGTATACGGTAGCCGATTTAAGCGGCGGTGTCGGCGTTGCAGTAATATCCCAGCGAAAATCGCCGTTCATCATATCGGTCGTGCTGTTTTCACTTTCTAAAAATAGAACGGTAGGATTGCCGATGAGCGCGCCCTGGACAACTAAAGCATCCAGTTTTTCCTGCTCCCGGTTTAAAATGCGGTCGCGCAGCTGCGGCGTCATCGGTTTGTCGATTTTCGGCGACCACTCCCGCTGGAAGTTGTTTGTGATATGGAACAGCATACGGATACTAACGTCAAAAATAGCCCGCGGGTCTACGTCCGCACCATACGTATAAGCCGCCGTATGATCGCCCCATAATACCCAGTTTCCGCCCCAGGCAATCAGCGTCATAATGCCGTTGCTTGTAAGGTCGTTTGCGTCTTGCTGGTCAAAGCCCTGGTTTTTGCTGTCTGCGCCGAAATACTGCTTAATGCCTTGGATTTCTTTGTTGCCGCAGGTTTCCATCGGCACGCTGTTATGGCTGTAATCGGCCCGCATCAGCTCGACCATGGCCAACGTCGAGAGGTGGAACACCTGCCCTGTATTATCGACCGTCTGCGGCCAGCATACTTTACTGCGTTCGTTGGTATATCCATTGGTCTTTTTCCAATCAATAGCCTTTTGAATCGTATCTACTGCGCTACCGCCGCTGTCTTTCAACGGAATATCTGCGCAGACAAAGGCGTCCCAATGGCCGTTAATTTTTTGGGCGGCTGTAATCAGCGCATTATACACTGCCGGTTCATGACTCCAACCCGGAGCGGCCAGCAAATTACATACCTGGTATTGTTCCTGGTATAAGAGCTTTAGCGCGCCTAAGCCGCTATATTCGCCGTTTGCTGTTACGCCGCCAATAATACTATCAGCGGTGATTTTACTGGTATCAATTTCGTAATACGTAACGTTTGTTGCGCCAGTCAAGGGCTCGTCTGTCGCCACGCTCGTAATGACTACGCTATTTTTGGTGTAGTTGTAATCCAGCGTATAGTCTACGCCCTCCGCCTTTTCGGCGATCGCAAAGGTATCCAGGATAATCGTATCGCTGATAAACTCCGCCCGGCCATTAACAAACGTCACGTTTTTAGTCGTCTGCTCCGCCTTTTTATGTATATCAGGATCCAACACGTTGATAACGTAAATCGGCCCAATATTGCCTAACGGATTATTAAAATGGGCCGCCATGACCTCGCAAAGCGTAAACATGTCCCAATTTGCCGAAATGCCCAGTTTTCGCTGCGCATCGACAAAGTTATTTAATTTCAACGGCCTGTTTATACCCTGTATAGACTTATAGTCGCGCACAAGGTGTATCGGTGCCGTGCCTACATATACGGGCGTCGTACCTGCTTGTACGGCGCTTTGGGCTATCGTTTCGCCCAAATGTCCATAGGCCCCATATAAATATGTATTTGCCATAGTGTCCCTCCTATAAAAATTCGTCGTAACTACGTGCCCGGATATTGCCAGCTTGTACGCTGAACTCGATCCAAGCCCACCAATAGGGATAATCTTCAATAAATCCATCTTGCGTACTTGCCATCCCGTACTTAATCCCGTCTTCGGCGGCTACCCGCATATCGGCCAGATATTCCGCGCTTTCTATGGCCCGCAGCGTTTTGTCCATAAAGCTATAGCAGTCCTGCCATCCGTCAGCAGCCCGTCTATATTCTGCCTCTGCGCTTATGTTGTAGCCTTTTATGCCGGCTCCATCTTCGACAGGTATAAAGTTATCCTGCCGGTGTATGCCTGGATTCCATGTGCAAAAATGGAGTATCAGCTTCATTTTATTGACGCCTTCGCGGGGGCGGTGTTCGCCCTCGCTCAAGCGTATACATACCGACGGAACAGGTACTTTTACATTCGGGGGCAATCGGTCTTTTGCAGGCGTATACAAGGTAAAAGCGGTTGGGTTCATCAGCTCGTATTCGTAGCCGTCGTCGTTTTTCGCATCGTTCGGCATTTTAAGCTGTATCGTATCGCAGACTTCAGTTTGCAGCCAATCGCGCAACTTGTTTAAATCATTTACGATTGCCATCGTATACCTCCTTTACGTCATAACCGGTGCTTGCAAGCCGATAACGGTCATGCCGCTTTGCTCGTCCCATGCTGCAACGGTTAATTCCCGCCCGTCAAGATTCAATACCTCGCCGGCTTCCTTCCGTTCCGGCAAATCAGCCGTTTTTGCAATGACAACGAAATCCGCTTCCGCCAAGGCGTACATGTCGCCGCCGTTTTTAGGCTGCCCCTTGTCGCTATCAATAACGCAGGGAATAGACTTGCCTTCAATTCGGTGATATTCTGCAAATTCGTCGTCCTGTAAAAACACTCCGTAAATATCGGCCGCGACTTCCTCTTTGAAGGTCATCCAATCGCCCCCGCCGGGTCTAAATCCGGCAGTTCGTCGTCTTCGTCAAAGGCTTCTCTGGCTTCGTCCAATAACGCAATGACGGCGGCTTTATTTTTGGCAGCTTTCAGTTCTTCCGGCTCGATTCCAATATCAAGCGCAATCTCTTCCAGCTGCTGTCTCGTCATGGTATTGTCATAATCCGGGAATGTGTCGTCCGCTGCGTCGGTTTCCTGGGTCGCCCCTTCAATCGGTGCGTCTTCGGGAATTTGCTCGACAATTTCCGCCGCGACGCCCGCTTTTACCAAGCGCGCTCCGATACTGTCTTTTACTTCAATCGGCGGATCGCCCGGCCGCACCGGGCGCACGCGTCCGTGTTCATTGTGTCCGTATACGCCGGCTAAAATTCTAAGTTTCATCTTGTTCTCCTCCCGTTTCCAATCCAGTGACTTTTGTACTAATCCAGGCTCCTTTATTTTTGGGGATTAATACGGGGCGCGTGGATAACGTCAGCAGGCGGTTATTTGTATCCGGTTTCGGCAAATATTTAGGCACGCGACGGCCCGCATAGCTGTAAAATTCGCCGTTCCATTCGAGCTGCGTTACGCAGCCGTATAATCCGCGGCCTGCTCCCGGCGCTGTCAAAATCGCCGTTCCTGCCGGAATATACGGTACTGTCGTGCCCTCGTCGTTTTGGTAGGTCGCGACATACGAAATGACTTTAATCATCTGCCCCTGTACGTTGAGCGTGCAGATATGGCTTGCGCCGGTCGGCAGCTGCACCGGCTCAATCATGCCAATGTTGATACGCGTAATATCCAACAGCTTTTGAATCGTCGGATTGTTCATGATGGTATCGGCAACGTCGCCGGCAACGATCAATTCTTCTGCCCGCAGCCCCTTTTGGGTCAGCATCAGTATCATTTGATGGAGGTCGCCCAAAATAGCGCCGTTCTCCGTGTCCCAGCCATTGGCCGGCGTGTACTGATAGGGATTTGTCCCGCCAGTATAAAATTGGATAGTCGCTTCGGTATCAAAGTCGGTACCGTCCCACTGTTTCATTACGCACTTGCTATTGATAAGCGTTTCGGCGGCCATGATTTCTTCCCGGCGCGTCGTCATTCTGTCCATATCCTGCAAATCGCGCATTGTGATAAGCGCTTCGCGGTCAGCCGGCGCGACGCCGTTAAAAATAGCTTCCCCAAATCCGCGTTTCCGCAAGTCGTCAATCGTTAATTCACGGCTCGGCGCAATGAGCGGCGGCGTGAAGCGATCCGTCGTATACCCTTTGCGGGCGACAATTTTACCGCCTACGCTCGGCAGGACAAACGGGGCCGCGGTCTGGTCGCCGTCGGTATAGTCTACGAGCACGTCTTCCGTATTAAAAATGTCTAATTCCGCATTGGTCGGGAAATAACGGTCTTTTAAAAAGGACGGTACAGGCGGCAAAGCTTCATAAGCCGCGAGCAGCGTATACGTTTTTGTCAAATCCAGTTCCATTTTGTTTCCTCCTCTGCTTATTTAAAAACGGTCTTGTACAAGTTTCCCAGTTCGGCAATTTTCGCTTTCGTTTCGGCCTCGTCGGCTTTCCCCATATTCAAGGGGTCGTCCTCTTTGGCCGGTTCAGCGCCTACGTCCTGCGCGTCTTGCAGCTCTTTTTTACGATTCTGCAAGTAATCCGCACCCAGGGCCGCCTGCTTTTTCATGGCCGCTAAGGCCAATTCTGCCGCATTGGTCGGCTTGGTAAATTTCGCCTCGGCAATTAACGCCGCGTCGCCGATAGTGTCCTGAATTTCTTCAATTTCTTGAATCCGCGCCCGGTCTTTCTCGACAGCGTCCTGCGCAATTTGCGCTACCAAATCGGGGTGCTGTTCTTTTAATTCTTCCAAAGTCATAGCGTTTTGTTCTCCTTTCGGTTCAGTTGGTATATGGTCAACAGGATATTGAGCCCCTGCAGCCAGCCTAGGAATGTGCAGCCAGTCGGGAATATGCAGTCCGTCGATATGGTGCTGTATGCCGTTGACTATCAAGATATTTTCGGCTGCGTTTAACTGCATCGCAGGCCCTGCGCCGTCCAGCAACTCGTCGGCAAAGCCTTTATTGAGGGCTTCGGCTCCCGTCATATAGGTTTCTTTGTCCATCATAGCCCGCAATGCCGTCTCGTCCGTGCCGGTCTTGCCGGCGTAGATAGCCGATATAGCCCGTTCCGACGCATCCATCGCCTTAACCAGTTTCTTTAGGTCGCTGATCTGCACATAGTCATATACAAAACAGGACACGCCGTGTATCATAATGATACTGCCCGGATATACTTTGACCGTATCGCCGGCCATGGCGATTACCGATGCCGCGCTGGCTGCAATGCCTTCAACGATGACGTTTTTATGGCCTGGCAGCGATTTCAAGGCGTTGTGTATGGCAAGCGCCGTATATACATCGCCGCCGCAGCTGTTAATTTTAATATTTATGATTTTCTTGTCTTTGATTTGGGCCAGGTCTTCGGCGAATCCTTCCGGCGAAATATACTGCCCCGGCAGCGGTTCGCCAGTCCACCAGTCAATCGGCTGCTGCGGCACGACGTCGCCGTACATCGTAATCTCTGCGCTGTCGCCGTCTATTTCGGCTATGTTCCAAAACCGTTTGGCCGATATGGGCCCATTCCTAAATCGGATATTCTTTGTCATGCTGTCCCCTCTCCTCCTGTCAGCTCTTTCATTTGTTGCTGTTCCTGTTTAAGCTTTTCTATATTATTCTGCCAACTACCGCCATTTAAGCGGGCCGTACTCTGTTCATGGGTACTGAATCCATGTTGTACCGCCAATGCCTCCGCCGTGATTTCCTTTATAGGATCGAGCTGTCCCTGGCTTGGCCCTGTCCACTCGCTGCCGCTGTAAGCCTTACGGATACGCGGGTCTGCAAAAAAGCCCGGCGCTTGAATCCGGCCAATCGCCACGGCCTCGCATAGCCAAGTTTCATATACTGGTTTACAAAAATCCTTTGCAAACCATTGCCGGCGCATCCTAAATCCCTTCCATGCTTCCAGTAATGCGCCCCGGCTTGCGCTGTAGCTGGCGTTAAAGGCTTTCAGTAAAATATCTGCCGGAATTTCCAGGGCCGCCCCTATCAGCTCTGCAATAGATCGGGTAAAGGCAGGAAACCCGCTGGAAGGACGCTTGGGGTCGACAAAAGTAATACCTTCGCCCGGTTTAAGCGTGTTAAACTCACCCGCTCCGTAACTAAATTCGTTAGGGTCGCTCGGCTCGTCCGGCTCTACTTCCCCCGTCTCGTTCATCGGCATTTCGTCTGGACGGGCTTCTGTGGTAATAAATCCGGCAAAACAGCTTTCTATCATGGCGGCCGTGATTTCCGCTTCCGTATATCTGCGCACCTGCAGCAACGGCTCGATAACCTGCGCTAAGTAGCTGACACCCCGGTACTGATCGGGCCGTTCTGCGTCGAAAATCTGTAAGATATTCGGCATACCTGTTTCTTTTCCCGTCGCTTCTATGCGCGTCCAATCCGCTTCTTTTAATGTCAGCTCAAAAGGATAGGTGCTGCGGATATGGTAGGCGACGACGCGCCCGCTGCTGTCCACTTCTACGCCGTCATGGATATAGTTTCCTGTTTTAGTGTTTTTCCCTTCCGTCAAGCTAAGTCCCGTCGCCTTCCACGTCGTCGGCGTCGCTACCCGGTCGGCTTCAATTAGATGTAGACATAAATCATAGGGATTGCTTTGGCTTCTTGCCCCGCCTTTAAACAGACAAAACACGTCGCCGCTTACTAGCCAGGACATAAGGGCCAGCTGTTGGAGTTCGTAAAAATCATTTAAGCCTATGGCGTCGCAGGCCGTGCGGTTATCAGCCCATAAGGCAAATTCTTTTTCTGTAGTCCGCTGCCATTGTTCCGCTTGTTCCGGTGTCATGCCCAGCACTTCGCGGTCTACTTTTGCCGATAAAATGAGCCCCGGCCCGACGACGTTTGTTCGGTTCGCCTTGATTGCCGACGTTGCCATTGGCGCGGCCATATACAACATGCGCGCCCGCTGCCGCATCGTTAAATTACTAAAGTCAATATCTTCCTGCGCGCTGCCGCTTCGGGCTTTAAACCCTTTTAGCGACCGCTTTTTCCAGCTTGCGCCGGCGTCGCCGTATCCCTTATTGGCAAAGCGCCTTGCTTGTATTCGCATCGTATTCTCACCTCCTGTTACCAGTCGCGAAATACCAGACCTACGCGTTTTCGCATGGATTCGCCGGCGATCAGCGCTTCCAGTTCGTCGATTTCGTCGGATAATTCTTTGATGGCGGCCCGTATTTGCGCTAAATCCGTGTTATACCGGGCCAGATTCCGGCTGCCTATGCCGTAAGACTGCACGCCGCCGGTCAGCATGACTTTTTCGCGCTCAAGATATAGCTTGCGCCGTTCTTCTTTTTCTTGTAATTCCTGCTGCAACCTTTCTTTTTTCGTGTCTGTCATTGCTACCAATCCTCAAATAATTTTTCTTTACGCCGCGGCTTCCGCCGAGCTGTTGGCTTCTTCTCTTTTGTCTGCTTCATCTGCTGCGCTTTTTCCTTTACTCTTTCTTTTAACCGCTGCGCCTGCGCGTCAAAGTCGGGGTCTAAAATCTTCACGCCGGCCAGGGCGTAGTTCCGACAGTCTAGGGCTTCGTTCCGGCGGTGTCCCGGCAGCTTTTCCCATTTCCATTTATAACCGCCTGCGGTTTTCGTCCGCACCATACGTTCGGAAATAAGGCCGTGAAAATAGTTAATATCATAGCCGCGGTCTTCGCCGGTGGGGAAATGGCAATACTTTGGCCCCTGCGTCTGCACTTGTATATTGCTGTATATCGTAGCTTTTCCGGCGTCTACGCCCAAGGTATACAGCCATACGGTTACGCGCTTATTGTCTTTCATAGCTACGCGCTTGGCCGGGCTGACAATCGGTATCCCTTCGCCGCCGCGGCCTTTAATTGCAAACACGCGTTTTATTTTCCGCTTACGGCATTGTTTATAGACGTCCTGTGTATGGTTGCCGCCGCTGTCTACCAACGTTATGCCAATCGTAAGGGCCTGGCCGTTTTTAAAGGTATATCGGTGGTCGATAACGTCGTCCAGCCGCTCCCATGTCTCCGGCAAATCCGGCGCGCTCATGATATAACCTTTTTTGATACCCCAGCTCTCGCCTTTCTTTCCCCAGCCGACGACTTCGTATTCCAGGCGGTCGCCCTGCGTATCTACGCCGCAGGTCAGGCAGAGTACGCCGTCCGGCAATTCTGCGTCGTATTCTTCCAGCCGCTCCATAAGCTCTTCATCCGACTGGTTGATGTCTCGCTGTTCCCAAAGTTTGCCTAGTTTGGTATTGTATACAGCCTTGAGCTTTTCCGGGTCGTTTTCGTTTTTTATGACGTCTAAGATGATACTTTCCCAGGTTAGCCAAGGGCTGGCAAATGCCGTTAGCCAAAATGAACGAATCCCTTGCTTTATCGCATCGGGATTAGCCGCTTCCCAGTGCGCCGGCTGTCGGCGCATTCGCTCCTGGCTGAACGTATAGCCGCAAGCGGGGCAAGTATGCCCTTCCACATTGACGGCATATACTTCTTTGTGGTTGACGATTTTCTTTAACCGCTCATACTTGATGGTTTCGAAATTGATTTCGCTGTATTCGCCGCAGTTCGGACACTTATGTACCCACCGTTCCTGGGTGCCGAGATAGTAAGAGGCTTCTATTTTGCTGCTGTCCTTGATAGTCGGCGTAGATACTTCGACGGATTTTCGATTATAAAATGTAATCTGTCGGGCTTGCGCCAGTTCCCACGGGTCGCCTTCGGTGCCGGCGCTGTCTGCCCATCGGTCGCGTTCGTCGCCGATAACATACCGTATCGGCATACTTGCCAGGGCCGGCGCGCTGTTGCTGCCGGTGATAGTAAGGCTGCCGCCGGGAAACATCTTTTGCAAAATCGTATTGCCTCCGTCGCGGCTCTTGACGTCGGCTACCTTATTGCGCAGCATTTTACAGGCGCGTATCATGGGCGCGATACGCTGGCGGCTAAACTTCTTGCCGTCGGCCTCGCCTGGCAAGATATACAGAATCGGGCCAGGGTCTTGGGCCATGATATACCCGATAATGTTTAATTCAAGCTCCGATTTTCCTACCTGTGCCGCGGCTACCATAACAATTCGTTGTACATTGGCGTCGGTAAATGCTCGCATGGGTTCCTTTAGGTACGGTGTACGGCTTGTCCTCCAAGGCCCCGCTTCCGCCGACGTGTCCGGCAAGACGCGGTACTTGTCTGCCCACTCATCGACGGTCAAGTTTTCCGGCGGGCTGAAATTCTTTAGGCACTGGCTAAACGGTAAGCATGGGCGCGCTTCATAGAGGCTAGACGTCTGCTTCGTCTTCTTCGTCGTCATCCTGTTCGGTTCCCCAGCCTTCCCGCTCGCGGGCTAATTTTTTATATGTATCTGGATTGTATTCGTGTTGGGATAACTCGTCCAGCAGCGCCTCCATATGCCGGGCCATGTACTTACTTACCTCGACAGGATTATCGATAGCCGCCAGGTCAATCGCCACCCGTCCAGGCAAGGCCAGCAACATGCTGCGAACGGCAAAAACAAGTTCGTTCGTCAGTTTCTCGATGTCTCCGGCGCGGTGCATTTGCCCCTTTAGTTCGTTGAGTTCCAGCGTCGCCTTTTCTGCCTTGGCCTTTTTATATTTCGCCTCCGCTTGCGCTTTTTCCAGCTGGGCGTTTTGATATATTTGCGGCGGTGACTTAGAGGCTTTTTCTTCCAGGTATTTAATATACCTTGTGATCGTCGGCAACAGGTCGTATCTCCTGCCCTCTGGCGTTTGTTCTGTCGGTAAAATGCCGTCTTGCGTCAGCTGTTGGATTCGGCGGACTGTTTTACCAAATAATTTTGCAATAACCTCTACTTTTTGGTAGTTTTTCCTTACAGTTTCCGCCATGATGTCTCCTCCTTTCCACCTAAATTCCTAGAATTTTTACCTTGAAACTTTGTTCCCTCGTAGCGAAATTCCCTTGAAAAAATTTTCAGTATCTGGCAAGATTTTGGGCTTCGCTGCACCACAGGGCTTTTTGCAGGCTGACAGTACCTTAGAAAATAAAGAACTATTCAGAAATCGCCGCAAAATCGTTTCTAAGCAGTTTTCTGCTTTCTTTGGTATAAACTTATGCGCCGCTTCCTTGTAAGGGCTTATACGTCCATATAGAGCGTCATTGTTTCTTCGGTATCTTGAAAATAAATCACTATATCAAATCCTTGAAATGATGAGCCAGCCGCTTCTCGACAATCTCATTGATTCCCTTGTCGATGTTCGGCTTGACGTTTTCATTGCTTACCATTTGCGGCAAGGATACCGTCTGCACGGCTCGAATCGCATTGGGATTCCGCTTTTTCTTCACTCGCTGGAATGGTACCACGGTCGCACTGATACTGCCGCTTCCTTGTGCAACAAAAGTGCCAGCGGGAAGATTCTTCCGCTTCCCCTTTAAAATCTTAACGCTTACGGTATACGGCGCTGGCATTCTGGTGAATGCAACCTTGCCCCCTGTACGTCCGCTGCTCTTTTTTCTCAACTTTAACCGCTTAGCAGGTATGCGTCTTTTTTCCGGCAGTCGCTCGGCCGGCATGGCCGTAGGCCTCAAGTCAAACGTATCCGGCGTCGGGACAAGGTGCCGGCCGCGATATACGATTGCCATACTGGATACCCGGCGGCCCACTACACGCACAAGACCAGCCTTGCCGCTTCCTTTTCCTTTCGGATCGGGTTTTATCTTGCCGGCTTTGATGTTATACCGCTTCCGTACTGCTTTTGATACAACAGTAGGTATCCTTGTCCGCAAGTCGCTGCTCAATCGCTTCATGCTTTTTTCTGCAGCTTTATCTCCCTCGGTTAAAAAGGTTTCCAGCCGCTTCATGCTATTTCTTTTTATGTCAATACGCATAGCGTTTGCCTCCGTTTTGGCGGCCCTGTCCTTGCGCAAGACCGCCATGGATAACATGAGATGAGAGTGAAAGTTTGCGGTTTCCTCCGCTCGCCCGTATAATATCAAAAAACTTTAGTGACATTCAATGACATTTAGTGACATTTAGTGACAATGAAAGGCAAAAAAAAGTGCCTTGAAGCCGCTTATTTACTGGCTTCAAAGGCATTCGAAAATTTTTTTTTATTTTTTACAAAACACGAATATTTATTCGTCTTTTCCCTGTTTTTTAGCTTGGTTTACTATCATTTTGTTTGCATTTATAAGAGCATATCCATGTATTCTGAATACTTGTCGCCGGTAGCTATCCCTTTTTTCTTTAAAGTTCCGTCGCTTTCCAAAAATGAGGTCGGTAATTATATCCCAAGTAAGGCCATCCATATACCGAGCTAACATAATTTGCCTCTGGTCAGCTCTAGGCAATGAATTGATTATACCAGTCAACAGTTCATATTCTGCATCTTCTTTTGATAATAATATCCGCACGTGGTCTTTTATGCCCGCAAGCGCTCTCCGCCCTGTTAAACTGTCATCATTTTGTAAAACTTTAGCCCGCTGCTCCTCTATTTCAATTTCGGCCAATAACATGCGATATGCTTTGAGTCTTTCCTTCATTGGCGACTTTTGCTTCACTGGATCGCCTCCCTTTTTCATTCGTCTTGTCTTTTGGGCCATTTTATGTGCTGGCCGCAACAGGGGCAATATCTGAATATATGCTTGTTCTCAAATTCTGCTTCTATATATGGAATAGCCCGGCCGCATCGGCACCTGTATAAATGCCGTTTTCCTACGCTGTATTCTTTTTGTATGTTTTGCGGAATTTCTTTTTTCGCCGCTTCAATTACTGTATTTATTGCGTCCTTATAATTTTTAATGTGTGAGCTGTCCGCAATAGGTTGCAAATATTCGATTGCGTTTGCTATGTTCATTCTAACGCCCTCCTGTCCTCTTTTTCTTTTACTTCACTTAAAAATTTT
>ERZ838577.2044-NODE-2044-length-24076-cov-5.506099_pt1 | contig 24076 bp, 10 predicted proteins | sample MGYA00519682_ERZ838577 | MGnify/ENA primary metagenome ERZ838577 (study PRJEB31850, sample SAMEA3708838) | human gut metagenome | biome: human gut; feature: human-associated habitat; material: faeces | place: China | collected 2014 ...
AATCCTCGCGGCCCTTGATGCCGTCATCTCCGACTTTGGCGAGGAGCGCCTGCGCCGCCTGCTCGGTCTGCGGCGCTATCTGTGCCGGGCAGACAGTGCCTCGCTGCAGCGCCTGACGCTGCAGGACCCGCAGTATTTCTACCGGATGCTCCCGTTCGCGGAGGAGATGGGCGTCGGCGGACGTTTTGTCCGCTGCGCGGCCGGTCTGGAGCTGGAGCCCTGCCTCTGGCTGGAGGGCGCGGCCCCGCGCCGCGCCGGGGACTTCTTCGCCCGGTATGCCGCCGTCTGCGCCCGTCTGCGCGGAGAGGACGGCAGAGCGTCTGCCGTTCCGCGCCGCCCGGCTCCGCGGCCCGCTTCCCGCACGTCCTCCCGTCCTGCGCCGCAGCGCCGTACGCCGCCGTTTGCCGCGCCGGAGCCGCAGCGGCCGCCGATGCGCCCGCACCGCAGAGAGGAGTATGATCCGGATGAAGTCTGAGGAATACCGCTTTTACGCGCTCGTATCCCGCATGCGCTATATCACGCGCTGGGGCCTGATGCGCAACACCTTTTCCGAAAACGTGCAGGAGCACAGCCACATGGTCGCCGTGCTGGCCCACGGGCTGGCGCTCATCCGGCGCGACATCCTCGGCCTTCCGGCCGATCCGGAGCGCTGCGCCACGGCGGCGCTGTTCCACGATGCCTCCGAAATTCTGACGGGCGACCTGCCGACGCCGGTGAAGTATTATAACCCCGATATCCGCGCGGCCTATAAGCAGGTGGAGCGCGTGAGTGCGGATAAGCTGCTCGAGCTGCTGCCCGAGGCCCTGCGCCCGAGCTATGCTCCGCTCGTGCGGGAGTCCGACCCCACGGTGCACGACATCGTCAAGGCGGCGGACAAGCTCTCGGCGCACATCAAGTGCATCGAGGAGCTGCGCGCGGGAAATCAGGAATTTGCCTCGGCAGCCGAGCAGACAAGGCAGGCCCTGACGGACATGCACCTGCCGGAGCTGGACTGGTTTCTGGAACACTGCCTGGACAGCTTTGGAAAAAATCTCGATCAATTGGAATAATATTCACTGCACTTCTGAGGCTCCCTGCCGGGAAACTGGCGGGGAGCCTTTTTGAAAGCCCTTACATAGTAATTTTACAGAATATTCCTCTGTGATTTTGCACAAATTCGAAAAACAGAAATTGTGACCTTCGACAAAGTTATACAGAACCCCTTGACAATGGGGCAAAACAGCGGTATTCTAGCACCAGAAATTGAAGTAAGCGTTTACATTTTCAGTCAGGCACAGCGGATGCCTGACCGGCAGCGACCTCCCGGAAGCGGGACAGCGATGCGCTGCTTTTTTTGAGCGGATGTCTGTAAGCCCTTACAACTCCCAAAATTCCGGGAATTCCGGGGCTTGGGAGCGGAAAAGCGGCACAGGACGGTGAGGGGAATGGGAAAGCAGGAAGCCAATATCTACGAGATCGCCAGAGAGGCCGGTGTCTCCATCGCAACGGTCTCGCGCGTCATCAATCACAGCAACGCGGTCAGCGAGAAGAGCTACCGCCGCGTGATGGATGCCGTCCGCAAGTTCAACTACGTCCCCAACAGCACGGCCCGTTCGCTCAGCACCTCGACCTCGACGTCCATCGGCGTCGTCATCCCGGATATCAACAACCCGTTCTTCTCCCTGCTGCTCGAGGGCATCACCCGGGTGGCCGATGAGCGGGGCTATCACGTTCTGCTGTTCAACACCGCAGAAAATACGGACCGCGAGCATCAGGTCCTGCAGACCATGCGTGAGCATCGCCTGCGCGGCATTATCATCACGCCGGTCTCCGAGCAGGACCCTGATACGATGAAGCGGCTCCACAATTTTGAGACACTCGGCATCCCCGTGGTGCTGCTCGACCGTGAGGTCGACAGCCAGTTCTTCGACCGTGTCGTCACGGACGACGAGCGCGGCGTGTATGCGGCCGTCAGCGAGCTGATCCGCGTCGGTCACCGCCGCATCGCCATCATCACCGGCCCCGAGGCCTCGCGCCCCGGCCGCGAGCGCCTGCGCGGCTACTACCGCGCGCTGCGCGAGCACGGCCTGCCCGTCACACCGGCTTATATCCGCAAGGGCGACTTCATGGTCGACTGTGCGTATGAGCAGACGCTGGCGCTGTGCGCCATGCAGGAGCCGCCCACGGCGGTGTTCTCTTCCAACAATATGACGACCTACGGGTGCCTCAAGGCGTTCAATGAGCTGGGGCTCCGCGTAGGCACCGACATCGCTTTGGTTGGCTTTGATGATATCGACGCACTGTGCTGGCTGGATTACAACATTTCCGTCGTCAGCCGTGACGTGCCGGAAATGGGCCAGCAGGCCATGCGCCTGCTGCTGCAGCGGTTTGAAAGCGAGCGGGGTGAGCGCGCGGGCGCGCGCGAGTGCCTGCCGACGGAGCTGCTGCTGCGCGGCTCGGAGCTGCTGCCGGAGAGCGGCAGGGCACATTAATAATAATTTGTCAGGTTTGTGAGCCGGAGCTTTCCGGCGTGTTTGACTGGAGGTAACGAAATTGAAACAGAAGGTAACGGTATTTGGCAGCTTTGTCGTCGATCTCATGGCGCGCACCCCGCATCTGCCCGCTCCCGCCGAGACGGTCAAGGGCAGCTTCTTCAAGCAGGGCGCAGGCGGCAAGGGCTTCAATCAGGGTGTCGCGGCGCATAAGGCCGGCGGCGATGTGGCAATGATCACGAAGCTGGGCCGCGATTCCATGGCGAACGTGGCACTGGACGTCATGACCGAGCTGAACATGCCGAAGGATTTTCTCTTCTATAACGACGACGTCGCAACGGGCATCGCCCTCATCATGGTCGATGAGAATTCCAGCCAGAATGAGATCGTCATTGTTCCGGGCGCCTGCGGCACCATCACGGCCGAGGACATCAAGTCCGTTGAGCAGCGCATCTGCGATTCCGCCTATATTCTGCTGCAGCTCGAGGTCAATCAGGATGCCAACGAGGCCGTAGCAAAGCTTGCCAAGGAGCACGGCGTCCGCGTCATCCTGAATACCGCCCCGTATCAGCCCGTCACCGACGAGTTCCTGAAGGGCTGCTGGCTTGTCACCCCGAACGAGGTCGAGGCAGAGGAAATGACCGGCGTCGCCGTCACGGATCTCGAGAGCGCGAACCGCGCCGCAAAGGTCTTCTTTGAAAAGGGCGTCGAGAACGTGCTCATCACGCTCGGCAGCCGCGGCGTTTACATCAACACCGGCGACCGCGCCGAGATCATCCCCGCCTTCCATGTCAAGGCCGTTGACACGACCGGCGCAGGCGATGCCTTCAATGGCGGCCTGCTGGCCGCTCTGGCCGAGGGCAAGGACATCTGGGAGGCTGCCCGCTTCGCAAGCGGCCTGGCTGCCCTGTCCGTGCAACGCATCGGCACGACCCCGGCCATGCCGACCCGCGAAGAGATCGACGCGTTCCTCGCGGAGCACTGATTTGTTTCTGACGCACCGGATGTGCGTGAAAATCTGAAGGAGGATCATTCATCATGTTAAGAGGAGTTCCTGATATCATCGGTTCTGATCTGCTCAAGGCTCTGGCTGATACCGGCCACGGCGATCTCATTGTCATCGCGGACCACTTCTATCCGCCCGTCACGAAGTCTCCGAACGCCATCAGCATTCAGGCCAAGGGCAACACGGCCGCCGAGATGGTCGACGCCGTCCTGCAGCTCGTTCCGCTGGACGTCGAGTATGAAGCCCACCCCATCGAGTACATGGTCCCGGATGCGGATTCCGGCGTTGTCCTGACGGAGAACAAGGTCTGGGACGACACCATCGCCGCCGTCGTGAAGCACGGCTACGATGCCAAGTGCGTCGGCCAGATCGAGCGCACGAAATTCTATGAGAAGGCTGCAAAGGCCTACGTCACCATCTGCACGAGCGAGCGCCTGCCGTATGGCTGCATCATCCTGCAGAAGGGTGTTATGTGATCGGATGTAATTGCAGCGTGCAATTTCATTAAATAAATTAGGAGGAAAACAACAATGAAGAAACTCATCGCACTGCTTCTTGTGATCGCTATGGTCGGCTGCCTGTTTGCTGCCTGCGCAAGCGATGGCAACAACGACACCCAGCCCGCGACCGACGCTCCCACCGAGAGCAACGACAACAACAGCGACAACACCGACAACACCGATAATACCGACAACAACGAGTCCGGCAAGACCTACAAGATCATCTATGTCACTCCGTCTACGGCTTCCGATTTCTGGAGCCAGATCGAGACCGGCATCAAGCAGGCCATGAAGGACTACGAAGCGCAGCTCGGCGTTAAGATCGAGTACTCCATCACCGGCCCTGCCGAAGAGGCTGATGCAGAAGGCTATGTCTCCGCTCTGGAGAACGCGATCGCCAGCCAGCCTGACGCGATCCTGACCGCTACCCTGAACATCGACCCGACCGTCCCGAAGGCAAAGGAAGCCCATGACGCAGGTATCGTCCTGAACTTCGTCAACTGCGGCCTTGGCAACGGCGATGAGGGCGACGAGGGCACTCATGGCGAGTACTACAACGAGTTCTACTACTGCTCCAACACCACCATCGGCGAGATGGCCGCTCAGGCTTTCCTCGACGCCATGGCTGAAAAGGGCATCTCCACCGACAAGGGCACCATCGGCATGCAGATGAACATGGAGAACGCTGCTCTGGACTTCAGAATGCAGGGCTTCCGTGACTACATGGCTGAGAAGGCTCCCGGCCTGACCCTGACCGACACCGAGTACAACGACAACGACTCCGCGGATGCTCAGGCTGATGCCGAGAACACCATCAACGCTGTCGGTGCTGACCTCATCGGCATCTATGCCGGCAACAACGTCACCTGCGACGGCGTCTGCAACGCTCTGCGTGCGGCCAACATGAAGGAAGGCGTCGTTTCCATCGGCGTTGACTCCGACGATGTCGAGATCGCCGCTCTGCGCGATGGTTTCCTGTCCGCCATCATTGTTCAGGACGCTTTCACCCAGGGCTACAAGTGCATGGAGAACGCCATCCTGACGCTGGTCAACGGCCAGAACCCCGAGACCACCAAGCAGGTCAACTGCCCGCCTGTCGTTGTCAACATGGAGAACATCGACAGCGAAGAGATCCAGTTCATGATGTCCCCGTACGTCAAGTAATTCCGGACTGAATATCGATCTCTGAACGAAACCGTGAGGGCCGCTGCGGCCTTGCAGACCGCAGCGGCCTTCTTTTCCAAAGGAATGAGGGTGCAACATTGCAAGAGAATACGATCTTAAAAATTGAACACGTCAGCAAGTTCTACCCCGGTGTTACGGCACTGAAAGACGTGAGCTTCACCTTGCAGAAAGGCGAGGTGCGTGCGCTGGTCGGCGAGAACGGCGCAGGCAAATCCACCCTGATCAAGTGCATCATGGGTGTCGAGAAGCCCGATGAGGGCAAGATCACCATGAATTATAATGGTGAGTGGGTCGTCAATGCCACCGCAGTCGATGCGCAGGCACACGGCGTCTTTGCAAACTACCAGCATGTCAATATCGCTCCGGATCTCAGCATCGCGGAGAACTACTTCCTCGGCCGTCAGCCCAAGACGAAGCTCGGCCTCGTCGACTGGAAGAAGATGGCTCGGGACAGCAAGAAGATCATCGATAAATTTGAAATGGGCGTTGACCCTCTGGCGAAGATCCGCGAGCTCCCCATTGCCATGCAGGCGATGGTCACGATCAGCAAGATCTCCGTGAACGAGGATATCCGTCTTGTCATTTTCGACGAGCCGACGGCTCTGCTCGAGAATGAAAAGGTCGATATGCTCTTCCGCTTCATCGGAGAGCTGAAGAGCCAGGGCGTCAGCATCATCTATATCAGCCATCGTCTCGAAGAGATCATGCAGATCTGTGACAGCGTGACCATCCTGAAGGACGGCTCCTACGTCGATACGATGCCCATTGAGAACGTGACGAAGGATTCGCTGATCCAGATGATGGTCGGCCGCCCCGCCACGGATATCTACAACATCCGTCACTTTGACACTGACGAAGAGCTGCTGCGCGTGGAGAACTTCAGCGACAGCAAGCACTTCAAGAATATTAATTTCACCCTGCACAAGGGCGAGATCCTCGGCTTTGCCGGTCTGGTCGGCGCGGGACGCAGCGAAGTGATGCGCGCCCTGACGGCCGTGGAAAAGCGCCTGAGCGGCGATGTCTACCTGAAGGGCAAAAAGGTTCACCTTTCCAATCCGACCGACGCGCTGAAGCACGGCATCGGCTTCCTCACCGAGGACCGCCGCACCGACGGCTGCGCGCTGAAGCTGGATATCAAGACGAATGTCAACATGAGCTCCTACGATATGATCAGCAAGGCGGGCTGCCTGAACCTCCGCAAGGAGAAGAAGCGCGCGGAGGAATTCTCCAGAAGCGTGAATGTCAAAACGCCGTCTATTTCGCAGCTCGTCGGCAATCTCTCCGGCGGCAACCAGCAGAAGGTCGTTATCGCCAAGCTGCTTTGCCGCGATCCCGAAATCCTGATCTTTGACGAGCCGACTGTCGGCATCGATGTCGGCGCGAAGCAGGAGATTTTCAAGCTCATCGAGCGCCTGACCGAACGCGGCCGCGGCGTGATCCTGATCTCGTCCTATCTGCCGGAGGTCATGGGCCTTTCCGACCGTCTGATCGTCATGGCGCAGGGCAAGATCACCGCAGAATACGACAAAGAAGCTCTGAAGACCCTTACGGAAGCGGATGTTCTCCGTATGGCCTCCATTGAAGACTAAGAGGAGAGATAGTTATGTCCACGCTTACCAAAAATAAAAAGCCCAATGCGTTTGTGCGGCTGACCAAGCACTCTGAGTTCACCATCGGCCTGGTCGTTATCGCGCTGTTCCTGCTGGCCACGTTCCTGACCAAGAACTTCTTCGGCTCCTACAACCTGAAGAACCTGACGAAGCAGGGCGCCATCGTCGGCGTTCTGGCCGTCGCGCAGACCTTCATCATCATCACGAGCGGTATCGATATTTCCGGCGGCGCCATCGCCGGTCTCGGCTGCATGACAATGGCCATGATCATGAACGGCAAGGGCACGTCCATGCTCGGCATTGCCATCCTTGCCAACTTCGTCGTCTGCACCCTGTGCGGCTTCCTGAACGGCGTGATCATCTTCGACCTGAAGGTCCCTGCCATGATCGCCACCCTCGGCACGCAGACCATCTTCCGCGGCATCCTGAAGCTGCTGTGCAACGGCAACTCCATCTCGTTCTTTGAGCCGGACGGCGCAACGTTCGTCAAGCTCTTTGACACCATCGGCAACTATGACATCTTCGGCGTCCTGCCGGTCCTGGCCTGCATCTGGATCGTCGTGGCAGTCATTGCCTTCCTGGTCCTGCGCTACACCGTCTTCGGCCGCGACCTGTTCGTCATCGGCTCCGGCATCGAGGTCGCCCGCCTGAGCGGCATCAAGGTCCGCAAGACCTTCTACCTCGTTTACTCCCTCGCCGGCTTTGTCTATGGCATCGCTGCCATCATGTTTGCCGGCCGTATCCTCCGCGCCATGCCGAACACCGGCGACGGCTACGACATGGACGCCATCGCGGCGGCAGTTATCGGCGGCGCTTCGCTGGCTGGCGGCCGCGGCGCGATCACTGGCACGTTTGTCGGCACGCTCCTGATGGTCGTCATCAAGAACGCCGGCAAGGCCTTCCAGATCAACGACTACATCCTCGACGTCATCACCGGCGCTCTGATCATCTTTGCCGTCGCAATGGACATGGTCAAGAGCCGCAAGAAGGCGTAACCTCCTACCCTCATTCCTTTTCCGTCCCCCGGTTTCGGCCGGGGGGCGGAAAAAAGAAAAAATACAAGAAAACACTTGACAAACCGTGCAAAATCGGATATAATCATTTTGCTGTTTCGGCGGCGGGTCATATATGGCGGCATAGCTCAGTTGGTAGAGCATTCGGTTCATACCCGGAGTGTCATTGGTTCGAGTCCAATTGCCGCTACCAAAACGGCCCGTTGGTCAAGTGGTTAAGACACCGCCCTTTCACGGCGGTAACATGGGTTCGAGTCCCGTACGGGTCACCAGAAAACAACCTTTGTCCTGAGGACAAGGGTTTTTTCTCTGTCTGTGGCACATTTTGGCGGATACCATGGCGCAAAATGTAAATTGAATGTAGTGTGACTAGTAAAAAAGAAATGGAAATTCCTGTGGCTGCAAAATAGTAACAGACCTGATATCATCTGTCCAGTCCTCGCGAGACGAATCCACAGGAGGAGGTTTCCCATGTTCTGGATCCGTGATTTCGATTGCAGTGCGATCCGGACGATGCGGTGCATTCTGTTTGGTGTGGGCTGCTGAGCGGCAGCCGCAGCGGCCGGGGGGATCCCCGGCCGCTTTATCGTTCGCCGCAATGTAGCGACTGCACCAGCCATTGTAGGGGAGCGGCGTGCCCCTCCCGGAGCAATACTGGCAGTTTGCACCGGATATCGAAAAATGGTGTGCACCAATTGCGTCTGTAGCGGCGCTCACTGCGCAGCCGTTGGCGGCTCTGCCGCCTTACGGATGCGGCGTGCCCCTTGCGGGTATTGAGCGCCTTGTACGGGAGTATTCAACGGCAGGAGGGTGCTGGTGCATCGCCGCATTACCCTGATGTGTCATTGCGAGGAGCGAAGCGACGTGGCAATCTCGGGAAGGCGCTTACGTTTTCGCCGGAACTCCCCTGTTATCCGGCATTGTACTGCGAGATTGCCACGTCGGCCTTTGGCCTCCTCGCAATGACAAACCTTTGATTTTCACCATTTTAACGATAGCCTGTTTATTTCGCAGGTGCAGTGCCGGGCCCGGCTGTCCGCTCCCCTACAAGGCGTGTGCGTTCGGCGATGCCGCCCTATAACTTGCCAGTCTGCAAGGCGCTCAGTGAGCGCCGCTACATTCTTCTCTCGCCCGGCGGTCTTGCGCAGTGAGCGCCGCTACACTCCATACTTCGGTGCATACCGTTTATCGGCAGCCGGTACGGGACGGCAGTGCCTTCCCGAGATTGCCACGGGCGCAAAGCGCCCTCGCAATGACAATTCGGGGACCGGCACCATTTTAACGCCGTCCCGTTCGTAACGCAAGTGCAGCGCCGGGCCCGGCTGTCCGCTCCCAGCAGGAAGGAGCGGTGCTGCGCCAGAACGGTTTTTCCTGCAAAACACAAGATGGGGCTTGACATTTTGCCCGCTGCGGAGTAAACTCTGGTTAGAAATAACTAACCGAAAGAGGGAAAACGCATGGAGAAACAAAGCTTCTGGGACCGCCATGCGCGGCGGTATTCGCACTTCGTGCGCGCGGATCAGGAGGCCTATGCGCAGATGCTCGAGTGGATCCGTCCGGCCGTCCGTGACCGCACCGTGCTGGAGCTGGCAACAGGGACGGGCGTGATCGCGCACGGGATCGTGCACGAGGCGGCCTCCATCGAGGCGACGGATGCCTCTGCCGGGATGATCGACGTGGCACGAAGCCATTCCCATTCCCGCAAGCTGCACTTTTCTGTTCAGGACATGCGCTATCTGCCCTATGCCGACGGCAGCTTCGAGGTCGTCATCGCTGCCAATGTGCTCCACCTGCTGCCGGAGCCAGACAAGGCGCTCGATGAGGCTGCGCGCGTGCTCGCACCGGGCGGCCTGCTCATCGTGCCGACGTTTACGCATGCGGGGGAGGGCAGGCTTGCAAGGCTGCGCCTCTGGCTGATGCGCCGTGCCGGGTTCCCGCTGCGCTGGAAGTGGTCGCCTGCGGAGTTTCTGCAGTTCCTGCGCAGACACGGCTGGAAGGTCGTGCAGCACCATGTGCTGCAGGGCACGTTCCCGCTGACGTATGCCGCCTGCGTGCGCCGCTGTGCGGATGCGGAGCATGAAATGCCTGTTACGGAACACGAAACGGCCTGAATTTGTAGTCATGTTATAAGATATCCATATCGGCCCGGACTGCGGCGTTCTGCCGTGCTCCGGGCCGTTTTTTTGTGAAGGTAGAGGGAGAAATATGACTTCTGCAGCAAGCTGATTCAGCAATTCGCACAAATCAATCGGTACGATTTTATGGAAAGCTCCAAAAATATTTTTGCGGATTTACAAGCGGATTCAAACGTGGTATAGTTCAAACATAGTTTGTTAAACGTTTAGCAGTGGGAAGTGTTTTCCGACTGCGGCGAAGTATCCTGCTAGATGTCATCAGCAACGAGGCTCTCTCGTCATTGCGTGCAGGGCAAGGAATGCCCGCGCCAAGGCTTCGCACACCGTTTGTCCGGCAGCTCGGCTTTATCAGGCGGTTTGTATGGTAATATCGTACAAAAATGCCTGCGGAAGGAGGGAAAGCGTGCGCTGACAAAGCTGTTACAAGCTGGAACGGGTCATTCCTGGATCGGAATCCACGCAGGATACCAGCCTGCCCTGTTGGGCGATATTTTTTCACCGCAAATGTTAAACGTTTAGCATTTTCGACGGAACTCGAAAGGACTATAGAATCTGAAAGGAGAGAACATTTCATGCAAAGAGTGAACCACCTGCCCAGACGTGTGATCTCAATCGTGCTGACCATCGTCATGGTCGCGTCCGTGTTCTCCGGCATCCTGCCGGGCCTCGGCGTGACGGCGAAGGCTGCAGCGAACGAAATTGCAAATGACAGTCTGAAGATCTCTGTCGGTGATCTCGGACAGATTTCTACGCTCAACATCGTGAATAATCCCAGAAATCGAAGCAATCGTGAGATCAACTTCGTCCTCCCCAATGACACCCGTCCCCAGAACGGTGTGCAGCATCAGTGGATGGGCGAAATGATCTTCTCCGTCCGCTCCAGCGCGGACGGCAGCTTCCCCGCCGACAACACCGGCTTTGTCGAGGTCGACACGAACAAGACCCTCGCAGCCGGCGGCTCGACCACCGCATCCAACATCGCTTCCGATAACCCCTATATCGAGAAGACCGTTGTCAGCGACAAGAAGGTCGAGGTCAACTTCATCGGCCAGGACCTGAGCTCCACGACGGACCGTACCATGAAGGGCTTCGATGTGAAGTCCACCTATGATATGGATACCGAGGACGGCTCCCTGCTGTGGACCATCACCCTGAAGAACAAGAGTGATGCGTATCTGGAATTCGGCGACGTCGGCCTGCCGATGCCGTGGAACAACAAGTACACGAACCAGAACAGCGTCTACTCCGAGCGCGTCACGGCCCATACCTTTGCAGGCGCGGACAGCGGTTATGCCTATGCGATCCGCTGCAGCGGCGAGGGCAACTACATCCTCTTCACGCCGGTCGCCACCTCCGGTGCCCGCATCGAGTATGTGGATAACTGGATCGGCAGCAACAACGGCGTCAGCGACAACCGTACCGGCAGCACGTTCTCCAACTGGACGGGCGACTCCGGCGAATGGCAGCCGGGCCTGAGCGTTTACTACATCCACTCCAAGGATATCCACAAGACCGGCCGCAGCTACTTTGAAGATGCGACCAGCCTCATCCTCGGGCCGGATGAGAGCCAGACCTACCAGTTCAAGTTCTCCGCTGTCCGCGCGGGCGACAACACCCCGCAGGAGAGCGCCGAGAGCCCGAACAACGCCTCCGACTCCATCGAGCAGCGCGAGACGAACATGCGCTCTATCCTCTATCAGAACGGCCTCATCGACGCCATCGCGGTCCCGGGCTTCCAGACGGCTCTGAACATGGACACGCGCCTCGACCTGCACTATGATGACAGCCTCATCAAGGTCGACTCCGTCGACATCCAGTGCGTGCACGAGAACGATCCGTTCGACGAAGCGCATACGCCGGAGCACCGTTCCGGTATGGTCAACAACAGCCGTATCGGCCGCGGCCTGCATGACGGCAACGAGGGCTATGAGGAATCCGTGAGCTTCGTCGAGACGAAGACCGTCGACGGCGAGCAGCACCACATCTACGACCTGCACTTCGGCTGCATCGGCAACAACAGCGTTCGCGTCGAGTACAAGCTGAAGGTCGGTGACGAATGGGTCAGCAAGTTCACGCAGTTCGAGTTCAATGTTCTGACCGAGCTGGATCAGGCATCCGACACGCATGCCGACTTCATGGTCAACGAGACGCAGGATACGAATCCTGACAGCGCGACCTACGGCATCTACAGCGACTGGTACTTTGCCAGCGGCAGAGATTCCAACCAGCGCAACCACTGGGGCGATGACTGGAGCCATGACAACATCAACTTCATCGCCATGAAGAACTATCTGAACCCGGATGCCGAGCAGGTCAAGTCCATCGAGACCTACCTGATCGACTTCATGTGGAACACCTACATGAAGAACACCCAGGATAACTTCATCGTTGCGAACTACCTGTCCGCTTCCGGCGCTTACAGCACCTCCAGCGGCCCGTACACCCGTACGTTCTCCGAAGTGATGGAGGCCACCGGCTTCTTCAACATGTACCGCATCGTCAAGGCTTATCCGGACCTCATTGAGTACCGTAAGCCTGCAGCGTGGTATCTGGAGAAGGCATACGGCATCTACTCCAACCGCGTCGGCACCGGAGCCATCGGCTTCTACGGCGAGCAGCAGATCCCCGACATGATCGAGGCGCTCTATGCCGAGGGTATGGACGAGGAGGCCTTTAACCTGCAGGAGCGGTTTGCATGGAACAAGGCGAACAATTGCATCAACGCCACCTATCCGTACGGCTCCGAGTTTGCCTACGACAACACCGGTGAAGAGGGCGCCTTCGCCGCCATCCAGGCCCTGACGAAGTACTGGCCGGACAGCGATGCCGCCAAGAACGCCTACAGTGCCATGAGCATGGCCAACCACAAGACCCGCGCGATGCGCGGCATCCAGCCCACCTGGTACCAGTACGCCGACCCGGTCTTCATCGGCGGCGAGAGCTGGTGGAACTTCCAGTACACCGCCTCCCTTGCAGGCTCCATCATGGACGATTGGATGCGCTACGAGGAGCTCGAGGACGGCGATACCACCGCATGGGCTGCCCGCGTGAACTACGCGGCCAAGATCTCCAACTTCAACGCCATCAACATGGGCCAGATCTCCGACAAGTATGTCGGAAACGTTTCCTGGCGCTACAACATGTATAAGGGCGGCTACGGCGCGATGAACGTCAACGACGGCGGCACCCGCGTCATGAACAACGGCTGGCAGGACTTCTCCGGCGAAAGCGACGAGGGCCTGTACGGCTCCCTGCTGCGCATCAGCGCAGACGTCGTGAACGATCCGATCTTCGGCCTGTATGGCTACGGCGCGAATGTCACTGCCGACGAGACCTCCTACACGGTCGTCCCGACTGACGGTTTCGGCAAGCGCGTCAACATCCTCGACCAGAAGATCTACGTCGAAACGACGCAGGACACCATCACCAGCGCAAAGTTCGCTATGGACGGCAGCTCCATCGAGCTGAACGTCAAGGGCTACACCGCTGCAAGCCATGTTTCCCACATCGCTCTGAGCGGCGCCGGCCTGAAGGACGACTTCTATGCCGTCAACGTCAACGGCGAAAAGGTCAGCCAGGTCTATGTGAAGAACAATGAGGCCAACGCGACCATCACCATGCCCGCCGGTGAGACCAATGTCGTGACCATCACGGCCGATCCGAACGGCGAGAATGCCGCTCCGCAGGCCGCCATTAAGGTCTCCAGCGACGATCTGCAGGCCATCGTGACCTACACCCTGACGGCCGTTGCCTCCGACGACGGCTATCCCGGCGACAGCCTGACCTATCTGTGGGCCTTTGAGAGCCTCGCAGGCGAGGGCGCAAGCGCGTTCCTGAGCAGCGACGCCGCTCCGACAACGCAGTTCAACGTCAGCGAGGCGGGCGAGTATGTCATCTCCCTGACCGTCAGCGACGGTGAGAAGTCCACGAAGGTCGAAAAGACTCTCGTTGTCGGCGAAGCGCCCGAGCGGCTGGCCCCGACGATCGATTCCGCGACCGGCACGCCCGTTGTCGGCAATCCGACCGTTGCCGATCTCAAGGCCGAAGCCACGGTCGACCCGCTGTATCAGGGCGTCCCGCGCTTCCACTGGGAGCTGGTCAGTCAGCCCGAGGGCGGCAATGCCATGATCGGCAATCCGAACGAGAAGGAAGCCAAGCTCCGCGTCGACAAGGGCGGCGAGTATGTTGTCCGCCTGACTGTCACCGACGAGGACAAGACCTCCTCCACGGAAGTCACCGTCACCATGACGGATGCTGCCGACGGCATCCAGCGCGTGAAGACCGTCATCACGCAGGTCGGCGTCGCCCCGACGCTGCCGAACGGCGTGGTCGCTGTCCGTGACGACGGCACCTACTCCGGCGGCGCAGTCGATTGGGACGAGATCTCCGAAGACAAGTATGCACAGGCCGGTGAGTTCGAGGCCTACGGCACGCTCCGTACCCAGACGACCCGCGTGGCCGTCAAGGTCATCGTCGTGAAGGGCGACCGCAAGAACGTTGCTCTGTTCGCAACTCCGACCGCCATCATCAACACTCCGTCCGATCTCGGCGGCGTTGCCGGCCTGAACGACGGCTTCGACCCGAGCAGCTCCCATGATACGAGCCACGGTGTCTGGCACAACTGGCAGGGCGCGCATGGCGACGCAGCATGGGTCATGTACACCTGGGATGTGCCCGTCACCATCGACGGCGCGGATGCCTACTACTTCACCGACGGCAACTTTGCGCCGAAGGATGCGAAGCTGGAGTATCTGGCAGAGGACGGTCAGTGGCACGAGGTCCCGAACGTCAGCGGCCTTGGTGTTACGCTCAACCAGTACAACACCACGAGCTTTGATCCCATCACCACCACGAAGCTCCGCATGACCATGAACCCGAAGACGCTGGGTATCGGCGTTATCGAGTGGAAGGTCTACGGCTACGGTGAGTTCGTCGATCGCTCCGCACTGAAGAACGCCATCGCAACTGCGAAGGGCATCAACACGAACCTCTTTGTCGAAGGCAGCAAGTATCTGCTGGATCTGGCCATTGCGAAGGCACAGGCCGTTCTGAGCGATACGGCCGCCACGCAGGAGCAGGTTGATGCCGCAGCGGCGGAGCTGAATGAGACCATCGCCGGTCTCGAAAGCGCGGACGGCAACCTCGCCTACTCCGCTTCCGTTACCACGAGCTTCTGCTCCAGCTGGGAGTCCGTGTCCGCCGTGAACGACGGCATCGTCCGTTCCAATTCCTATGATCCTTCCAAGCCGCGCTACGGCACCTGGGGCAACACCTCTGCTTATGAGACCGTTACCTACACCTGGGCTGCAGACGTGATCATCGATTCCACCGACCTGTACCTGTGGTACGACGGCACGGAGGGCGAGTACACCAGCGGCGGCATCCTTGTGCCGAAGTCCGTGGAATTCGAGTACCTCGATGCGGAAGGCAACTGGAAGTCCGTCCCCAACGCCGAGGGTCTCGGCCGCGAGATGGACAAGTTCAACAAGACCACGTTTGATCCCTTTACCACCACCGCCCTCCGTGTGAAGCTGAACAAGCAGGCCAACGACTATAACGGTGTCGGCATCATGGAGTGGAAGGTCTATGGCAAGCTGGCGAAGTCCGACGGCATCCCGACTGCGGTGAAGGTCGTCATCGCCCGCATTGATGCCATCGGCGAAGTCACGCTCGACAGCAAGGACGCCATCGAGGCTGCCCGCGCTGCGTATGACAAGCTGACCGACGAGCAGAAGAAGCTCGTTCCGAACTATGAGACCCTGACCAAGGCCGAGGAGACCTACGCTGCGCTGGCTGACGCCGCCGCTGTGAAGGAAGTCGAGGATCTGATCGACGCGATCGGCGAAGTTGACGAGAACAGCAAGGACGCCATCGAGGCCGCGCGCGCTGCCTATGACGCGCTGCCCACGCGCCTGCAGCCCGAGGTCAGCAACTACGACAAGCTCGTCAAGGCCGAGAAGGATTACACCGATCTGCTGACGGCTGTCGAGGCTGCGCAGAAGGCCGCCGAGGATGCCCGCAAGGCATTCGAGAACGCCAAGGCTGCGCAGGAGAAGGCCGAGGCCGCGAAGGCTGCCGCCGAGGCTGCGCAGAAGGCCGCCGAGGAGGCCGCACAGGCTTCCGGCGAAAACAGCGAGGCTGCCAAGAAGGCGCAGGCTGCCGCCGAAGAGGCACAGGCCAAGGCTGAGGCTGCCCAGGCTGCTGCCGAAGAAGCACAGGCCGGTGCCGAGGCTGCCCAGAAGGCTGCCGAGGACGCTGCTGCCGCCGCTGCCGCGAACAACGCGCTGGCCGCCGAGGCTGCCGCAAAGGCCGCCGAGAAGGCTGCCAAGTCCGCTGAGGAGGCCGGAAAGGCCGCTGCTTCCGCCGAAGCGGCTGCGAAGTCTGCTGCCGACGCCGCCGAGGCCATGCTGAAGGCCCAGAAGGCGCAGAAGGCTGCCGAGGATGCCGAGAAGGCTGCCGAGGAAGCTGAGAAGAAGGCCGAAGAGGCCCAGAAGAAGGCTGAGGAGGCCGCCGCCTCCACCGCTGAGGACCGCGAAGCCGCCGAGAAGGCCGCTGAGGAAGCCAAGGCTGCCCAGAAGGCCGCCGAGGATGCCCGCAAGTCCGCCGAGGACGCCAAGTCCGCCGCGGAGCTGGCTATGCAGGCTGCCGAGCAGTCCAACAAGGAAGCCGCCGCATCCGCTGCGCAGGCTGCCGAGTATGCAAAGAAGATGGCTGAGGCCTATGAAGAGATCGTCCGCATCAAGGCCGAGCTCGTCGAGTACCTCGCCAAGGCACAGGCCGAGGCCGAGCGCGCCGAGGCTGAGCGCAAGGCCGCCGAAGAGGCCCAGAGAAAGGCCGAGGAGGCCGCTCTGGCCGCTGCCAAGTATGCCGCCGCTTACGAGCTGGCTCAGCTCCAGCAGAACGGCGAGGGCCTGACCGGCCACGCGAAGGAAGCGTATGACAAGGCTCTTGCCGACGCCGCTGCCGCCATCGAGGCCGCAAAGACGCCCGCTGAGGTCGACGCCGCTCTGGCTGCCGCCCGCGAGGCCCTGAACAACGCCGTCTGCCCGAGCGCAGCGTTCACGGATGTCGAGGAGAACGTCTGGTATCATGACGGCATCGACTTCATGGTGAGAAACGGCTACATGAACGGCGTTGCCGCCGACACGTTCGATGTCGAAGGCAGCCTGACGCGCGCCCAGCTCGTCACGATCCTCTACCGCATCGCCGGTGAGCCCGAGACCAGCGCCGCCATCCCGTTCGCGGATGTCGCCGACGGCCAGTGGTACACAAAGGCCATTGTCTGGGCCGCCGAGAACGGCATCGTTAAGGGCGTGAACGAAACGACGTTCGCCCCGAACGATCCGATCACCCGCGAGCAGATCGCCGTCATCCTCTACCGCTATGCGCACGAGGAGAACACCGAGGACGGCAAGCTCACGAGCTTCCCCGACGCAAAGGACATCTCCGGCTACGCGCTGGAGGCCATGAACTGGGCGGTCGCCAGAGGCCTCATCAACGGCTCTGACGGCAAGCTGCTCCCGCAGGACACCGCGACCCGTGCACAGATCGCCGTGATCCTTGCCCGGTACCTGAACGCCTGATCTTTCCCCCTGCTCCCCATGCGGCCGAAGCCGCATGGGGAGCCCCCCAGCATTTCCTGGCAATTGGACCCAGACAAACAATATGCTCGAAAATCGAACTTGGGAGGAACAATAAACCATGAAGCATGTGAAACAGCTGCTTTCTGCACTGCTTGTGCTGGCTGTTGTACTCTCGCTGCTCCCGGCTGGCGTTCTGAAGGCATCCGCCGCAGAGGCCCTCGCAGCGCTGGACATCGGCTACCCCACATTCAAGAACACAGAGCTTCTCGACGAGGTCTATGACCTGTCGAAGCTCGGTGTGTCCTATTCCGAAAAGGACATCATGATGGCGATCTATAAGCAGGATCTTGCCAATGGCGGCGACTCCTTCTATATGGACCGCATCCTCGCCCGTGAGGGCGTCTGCAACGGCAACGCCGGTTCGAACGGCAACGCCGACGGAAACACCTTCCTGACCCGCGGCCGCGCGCTGTATATGTACACGAGCAGCCCGTCCGTCATCGGCTTCGGCGGCAACACCGCCTATCATCAGCCGCTTGGCCGGGGCGATCTGGTCCGCGTTCTCTTCTCGAACGCCGACGGCAGCCTGACCACGAAGGAAGACACCAGCAAGCGCGTCAATGCGCCGAGTAACTGGTCTAGCACCTACTCTGTCGGCAGCAACCTGACGCTGGATGTCGTGAAGTTCATCCATCAGGAGAACGTCGCCGTCACGACGATGACGCTGACCAACAAATCCGCAGAGGATCAGGCAATTACGGTGGCAGCGGACTCCATCTTTGCGACGGAGCCCGGCAAGGTCACGGTCAATGGTGCAGAGCAGACAGAGCTGACCGGCACCTGCTCTTCCCCTGCAGGCCTTACTACCATCTATGCCCGCATGACCGGCGACGGTTTCGAGGCCGCTTCGTCCGACGACTATTGCTGGCTGTCCCGCGACGTCACCGTCCCCGCGGGCGGCAGTGTGGAGCTCAAGGTCGTCATGGCCTTCACGACGGAAGAAATTCCGGAGTCCACCGAGCAGTACCTCCGCTTCGCGGGCCTCGGCAATCTTGAGGCCGTCCGCGCGCAGAAGGCGGAATACAACCTCTACTGGGCGGAGAACCTGCCCTACATCGACGTGCCGAAGAAGGCCGTCCAGAAGGCGATCGATTATCGCTGGTGGCTGGAGCGCTTCAACTCGCTCGATGCCAACATCCCCGGCTATGACTATCAGTACCCCGTCACCATCGAGGGCGTCCTCGGCTACAACAACGCCATCATTCTGACGCAGCCGATGCACCTGCAGGATACGAAGTGGCTCCGCTCTCCGTATCTGGCTTACGGCCAGCTGCTGTCCGCGGGCAACTCCTCGCAGAGCAGCGCCTTCCTTGATAACCCCGGCAACCGCAACAACTGGAACAACCACTATGGTCAGTATCTGGCTGAGGCCGGCTATGAGGCGTTCAACGTCATCGGCGGCGGCGCGGAGCTCGCAGAGAACCTCGCGTACTACTTCGGCCACGATGCTACCGGCCAGCTGGAGCACTACGGCAACCACATTGAGGGCCGCGACCTCATCGCTTACCGCAACAACTACATGACCGGCAACGACGCCGATACCATCTCCATGCATGCTCCCGGCACCGGCACCTGGAAGGCACACGGCGAAAACGCCTACGTCTGGGCCGCTGCCGACGCCGCCGCGAAGCTCTATGAGCAGCTGGGCAACACCGAGCAGGCCAAGTATTACCGCGATCTGGCCGACAAGATCAAGGCCGACGTCCTCGAGCTCATGTGGTGCGAGGAGTGCAAGAAGTTCGAGACCTATGCCGTCCGTCCGACCGGCACACAGCATAACGCTAACCAGCCCAACCTCGTCAAGTACACCGAGTCCAACAACTACAACTACTTTGCCGTGGGCCTCGTCCCCGACGATGCCGCTTCCGTCACGAAGTACAAGGAAGCCCTCAAGGCCTTCTCCAACGGCAAGGAGTTCCCGATCTTCCCGTTCTACACCGCCAACCAGGTCCACAACCAGGAGGTCAGCGGTTCGAACAACTTCTCGAACATCAACTTCACCGTGCAGCTCCGTCTGTATGAGTCCGCTCTTCGTACCTATGACAAGGAGCAGACCTACATCACCGACGACATGCTTGCCATGATGGCCGAGTGGATGGCATGGAACGTCTACCCCGATGCAGGCGACGTCCGCTATCCGAACAACAACGAGTTCCACAACATCGACGGCAGAACCTATGAGAACTACTATCGTTCCTGGATCTACCACAACATCCTCGGCAACTACACCTACCTCTTCATCGAGGACATGGCCGGTATCCAGCCGCGTTCCGATGAAAAGATCGAGCTGAGCCCGATCGATTTCTCCTATGACCACTTCATGGTCAACAACGCCCGCTATCACGGTCATGACCTGACGGTCGTGTGGGATAAGCCGGACGACGGCAAGACCTGGTACAACGAGTGCCCCGAGGGCTACTCCCTGTACATCGACGGCACGCTGGCCTTCACCCTGAAGGATCTGGCCCATGTCGTCTATGACTCCGCCACGAAGGAAATCTCCTTCCCCGACGGCGCTGTCGAGATCGTCACCAATAACGGCGGCGCTGCCATCCCCACCGCGATGAACACCGCCATCACCGAGGAGAAGGTCCTCAACATGCTGGAGAAGTCCGGCGTGCACGGCATGACGAACCTCGCCGAGGGCGCGGAAGTCACCGCAACCTTCACGCCGGACAAGGCCCGTGCAGCCTCCTGGGCAGAAAAGCACCGCGCCGACGGCAGCGACACCACCTCCAAGGCAGTCAACGAGACTGTGCCCGATCCGCAGGCTGTTGTGGACGGCACGACCGTCGATATGCCGTTCTGGGGCAACTACGGCAGCGTGAACGAGCGCGACAGCCTGACGCTGAAGCTCTCCTCCAAGCAGACCGTGGACATGGCGACGCTGTACTTCTACAACGACCGCCAGACGAACGGCTACTCCGAGCCCTCCAAGTTCGCAGTCGAGTACTGGGACGGCGAGGCCTGGCAGGCCGTCCGGCAGCAGACCCGTACCCCGTCCGCCCCGCGCGCGAACTACAACGCCGTGTACTTCGCACCGGTCGAGACGGATCAGTTCCGCTTCACCTTCACCAACAAGGACAAGGGCTTCACTGCCGTGACCGAGATCCAGCTCTTCAACGAGGGCGGCGACCGCGATCATCCCGCGCAGAACACGGCTCCGTCCGTCAAGCTCGCGGAAGACACCTCCATGACCGGCAACCTCTACACTACCCTGAAGGCGACCTGCACCGACGACGGCATGCCCTACGACAAGGACATGAGCTACGCCTGGAAGCTTGTCTCCGCTCCGGAGGGCGCCGAGGTTATCCTGAGCAGCGCCAACAAGCCCACCACGACCATCTCCGGCTCCGTGGAAGGCGAGTACACCGTTCGCTTCACCGTCAGTGACGGCGAGCTGAGCGCGACTGCCGAGCTGACCGTCACCCTGAAGCAGGGCGCAGCGGGCGGCCTCGGTGAGGACGTCGCTCCGGACGCCGCTTCCGTCGAAAGTGACTACACCTCCAGCTGGGAGAACCTGAACGGCATCAACAACCCGAGCTTCGAGCCGACCAGCTCCAACGTGGGCGCCGGCAAGGGTTGGGGCAACTGGCGTCAGAGCGCCGGCTCCGAGCACTATGTCGGCTATACCTGGGATGAGGCCGTGACCGTCGGCGGTGCCGATATCTACTGGTATGACGACGGCGGCGGAACGCGAATTCCGTCCAAGCTGCGTATGCAGTACCTCGATGCCAACGGCGCGTGGCAGGATGTCAACATTACCACTCCGTTCGAGAGCAGCATTGCAAAGAACAAGTACAACCGCATTGAATTCGACCGCGTTACCACCACCCGCCTGCGCCTGTATGTGACCGTCCGTTCCGGCGCGGAAGCAAACGGCATCTACCGCTTCAAGGTCTATTCCTCCGTTGACGTCGCTTCCCTGAACGAGGTCTTCCTCGCCACGAAGCCCGGCGTCATGCCCACGCTGCCCTCCAACGTCACGGCAGTCACCTCGGACGGCGCGCTCATCAGCGTCCCCGTTACCTGGGAGACCCTGACGGCTGACATGATCGCCACCGACGGCGAGGTCGAGCTCCGCGGCGTGAACAACTCCACCGGCAAGATGACCACCTGCACGATCTATGTCCGCAGCGACATGGATAAGGCCACCATCACGAGCGTCGAGCCCGTTGAGGTCACGACGACGCAGGGTATCGTCCCGGCGCTGCCGAAGACCGTGAAGGCCGGCTACAACAACGGCGCATTTGACAACCAGACCGTCAAGGTCACCTGGCCCGCCATCACGGCTGCCGAGCTGGCCAATGTCGGCGACGTGAACTTCGAGGGCGAGGTCGAAGGCACCGCCACGAAGGCCATGCTGACGATCCACGTGCTCAAGGCCCCGGACGATCCCGCTGTCGCTGCGGTCAAGGAGCTCATCGACGCCATCGGCGAGGTAACGCTCGAGAGCGGCGACGCCATCGACGCTGCCCGCACCGCCTATGACAAGCTGCCCGAGGCCAAGAAGGCGCTTGTCGACAACTATGAGAAGCTGACTGCGGCAGAGGAAGCTTACACCGCCCTGGTCGACGCCGCTGCCGCAAAGGCTGTGGACGACCTGATCGACGCCATCGGCGAAGTTACTGCCGACAGCGGCGACGCGATCAAGGCTGCCCGCGCCGCCTATGACGCCCTGACCGACACGCAGAAGGAACTGGTCAAGAACTATGAAAAGCTGCTCGCTGCCGAGGAGCTGTATGAGGAACTGACGGCATCGGCTGCGGCAATCGCCCAGAAGGCCGCTGAGGAAGCCAAGCAGGCCCAGGAAGAGGCCGAGGCCGCTCAGAAGGCTGCCGAGGAAGCCGTTGAGGCCGCCAAGGCCGCGCAGGAGGCCGCTGAGGCCGCCGCTGCCAAGGCCGGTGAGAACAACGCCGCTGCCGAGGAAGCCCGCAAGGCTGCTGAGACCGCGCAGGCCGCTGCCGAAGCCGCACAGACCAAGGCGGAAGAAGCCCAGAAGAAGGCCGAAGAGGCCAAGGCAGGCGCTGACGCTGCCCAGAAGGCTGCCGAGGAGAACAACGCCGCTGCTGCCGCTGAGGCTGCCAAGGCTGTCGCCGAGGCACTGAAGGCTGCCGAAGAGGCTGGCCGCTCCGCGCAGAGCGCCGCACAGGCTGCTCAGAGCGCTGCGCAGGCTGCCGAGAGCATGCTGAAGGCGCAGGAAGCCCAGGCTGCCGCCGAGGCTGCGCAGGCTGCTGCCGAAGCCGCCAAGGCAAGAGCCGAAGAGGCTCAGAAGAAGGCCGAGGAGGCCGCTGCTTCCAGCGCCGAGGACAAGGAAGCTGCCGAGCGCGCCAAGGTTGAGGCCGAGGCCGCGAAGAAGGCTGCCGAGGATGCCCAGAAGGCCGCAGAGGAAGCAAAGGCCGCTGCCGAGCTGGCGCTCGAGGCTGCGAAGAAGTCCGAGGTCGAGGCTGCTGCCTCTGCCGCCGAGGCTGCCGAGTATGCCCGCCAGATGGCCGAGACCTATCAGAAGGTCGTTGAGATCAAGGCTGAGCTCATCGATTATCTGGCCGAGGCCCAGGCTGCTGCCGAAAAGGCAGAGGCCGAGCGCAAGGCCGCCGAGGAAGCCCGCAAGGCTGCCGAGGAAGCTGCGCTTGCCGCTTCCAAGTATGCCGCCTCCTTCGAGCTGGCACAGCTCCTGCATGAGAGCGAGACCCTGACCGGCCACGCCCGTGAGGACTATGCCAAGGTCATCGAGGACGCCAAGGCCGCCATCGAGGCTGCCAAGACGCCCGAGGAGGTCGACGAGATCCTTGCGGCCGCACGCGAGGCCCTCAAGACCGCAGGCTGCCCGAGCACGAACTTCACCGATGTGGAGGAGAATGGCTGGTATCATACCGGCGTCGACTTCATGGTGAAGAACGGCTTCATGAACGGCGTCGCGGACGATGCGTTCGACGTCGACGGCAACCTGACCCGCGCCCAGCTCGTGACGATCCTCTATCGCATCGCGGGCGAGCCGGAGAGCACGGCCACGAACCCGTTTGCCGACGTGGCGGACGGTCAGTGGTACACGAACGCTGTCATCTGGGCAGCGGAGAACGGCATCGTCAAGGGTGTGAACACCACGACGTTCGCCCCGAACGACCAGATCACCCGTGAGCAGATCGCGACGATCCTCTTCCGCTATGCCAAGGCGGAGAAGGTCGAGGGCAAGCTCGCCGGTTTCCCGGATGCCGAGAAGGTCTCCGATTACGCCGCCGACGCCATGGCGTGGGCAGTGGAGCAGGGCCTCATCAACGGTATCTCCGAGAGCGACGGCAAGACCTACCTCGCCCCGCAGGAGACCGCGACCCGCGCCCAGATCGCCGTCATTCTGATGCGCTATCTGACTGCGGAGAACTGATCCAAAAAAATCCCTGTCCGCTGATGCGGGCAGGGGAGGAGCCGCCCACCGGGCGGCTCCTTTTTGACTTTTGCGGCGCGCTGTCGATCGTACCCTTATTGTAGGGGAGCGGCATGCCGCTCCCGGCGCAG
>ERZ838577.2049-NODE-2049-length-24040-cov-9.943548_pt1 | contig 24040 bp, 23 predicted proteins | sample MGYA00519682_ERZ838577 | MGnify/ENA primary metagenome ERZ838577 (study PRJEB31850, sample SAMEA3708838) | human gut metagenome | biome: human gut; feature: human-associated habitat; material: faeces | place: China | collected 2014 ...
TGGGAGTGGCCCGTAACCTGATGATTTCCAAACTTCCCCGAACCTGGCAAAAGCTCCATTACAGGGAAAGGCTTGCCGCTCAGGTCAATACTTCTCAAATCCATAGACCGGAACCGGTTAAAAGACCGGCAGTCGATATAGACTATACTCATTATCGTTCCGGCTCGGTGTCCTACACGCTTTCTTCCCATAACGGAACGGAACAGCGTTTCTATATCCCGGAGCGGGTACTTGACTATTTCAATGAAGAGTTCGACTACCGGGAGGTTGCCAACAGCAGCGAGCTGACCGACATAGCCGTTGCACTCTTTGTTGGTATGCTTGATACGCCAGCCATATCTGCCGGAGGTGGTGGCGGAGGTTCGCAAAGCGATCTCCCCTGGCGGGACAAGGACGATGACGACTTGCAATGGGCCCGCCGCTGTGCCCATGCTGCTACCCGCCTATTGGGCAAGAAACCGAGAACAGGATTAAGACGATAAAGTCATGGAACAAGCACACAAAAAGCGGCCGCCTTGTGCGACCGCTAATAGTCCGCCAGTCTTGCCGGATATGGGAGAAATTACTTTATAAATCTGGTAATTTTTTAAGAATCAAACACAAACGTCAATCTATTTGAACATTCCAATTCGACACTGTCTAAAACAAGGCCGTGATAAATATCTGCAATAACTATAGCAGATAATTCAAAATATATACCCGGATCATCAACTAAATATATTAACTTTGTACAAATATGCTATGGCCAAATTAATGAAAAAAACAAAATCATATACATTCATAGACCTGTTTGCTGGAGCGGGAGGACTTTCCGAGGGTTTCATCAGAGCCGGATATACGCCTATTGCGCATATCGAAATGAACAAGGACGCCTGCAACACGCTAAAAACACGATCGGCATTTCATTATCTTCAGAAAAATGGAATGCTTTCGATTTATGAAGATTACCTCAGGCACAAGAAAGAAGGGACTGACGGGCGAAAGCTCTGGGACCAGGTCCCTAAAAGCGTAATCAATACCACGATCTGCGCGACAATAGGAGAAAACACGATTGATGATATTTTCAAGAACGTGGACGAGCTCAAAGGCAAACGCAAGGTGGATATCATCATCGGTGGCCCTCCCTGTCAGGCCTATTCCGTCGCCGGCAGAGCTCGTATGGGCAAGGAGGTCGAGAATGATCCTCGAAACGAGCTGTACAAATACTACGTTCGATTTATCGAACACTATGATCCCGAGATGTTCGTATTCGAGAACGTATTGGGCTTGTTGACTGCCAAACGGGGAGAACCCTTTGCGGATCTCAAACGACTGGTTGACAAGCTTGGCTATGATATGGACTGCAAGGTTCAGGTTGCATCCCAACACGGAGTTCTGCAAAATCGACAGAGAGTCATTATCGTAGGCTGGAAACGAGCCGTAAAAGGATCGAAAAGCCCGTACCATTATCCTGAACTGCCCGTGGAAGAGAGCCCCTATCAGGTACTGAGAGATCTGTTCTCGGACCTGCCAGCGCGAAAGGCAGGCGAAGGGAAATTCTGTGAAGCCGTTTCATACGTCAAGCCCTTGTCCGAAATGCCGTACCTGGACCGGTCCGGAATACGTGGCGAACTTGATTTTACAACCCAGCATGTAGCCAGGCCGACCAACGAGAACGATCGAAAAATATACATGATAGCTGTCGAAAAGTGGTTGAATGAACACCATCGGTTGAACTATGCACAACTGCCGGCCGAACTGCAGACTCATCGGAACAAGAAAACCTTCCTCAACCGTTTCAATGTTGTCGACCCATACGGGTACAGCCACACGGTAGTAGCACATATCGCCATGGACGGTCATTACTACATCTATCCGACACTGCATCCAACATTGGAAACGGTACGCTCCATTACGGTTCGGGAGGCTGCCCGGCTCCAGTCCTTTCCGGACGATTACTATTTTGAAGGGAGTCGGACATCCGCCTTTAAACAGATCGGCAATGCCGTACCGGTCGTACTTGCCCAAAGAATTGCCGAAGCAATCAAGAAAATGTTATGACAACCATTCAATATCAATATTTTCCTAAAAATCAATTACTGCCGGAAATATTGCGGCATGTTGTTGATATATTTATTGCTCAAGAGCATCTTATCTCGTCCCAAACACATCTTCTCCACAGCAATGATGTCCTGCATATCCTGTCCGAGCCTCTAATGGCATTGGGCTTTAAGGTCGAAGTAAGTAAACGTCGGGAAGATAAAATACGCATTCCCGTCTTGTTTGGCCGGAATGGAGAAATGGAAAAATACTTTGAGGCTGATTGTTATCATCCGATCAATAACATCGTCATGGAAATTGAAGCCGGACGAGCCGTTGTCAATTATCAATTTTTGAAAGACATCTTTCAAGCATGTGTAATGCATGATATAGAACAACTCGTTATTGCTGTTCGAAATGATTACAGAGGTCATGATGATTTTGAAACAGTTATCAATTTTCTGGACACATTATATACATCCAATCGATTGAATCTCCCATTAAAGGGAATTCTAATAATAGGATACTAAATTGATTTAAACCATGAATATCGAGTTTGACAATATTAAAACCGCATCAGCCATTCCGGGGGCCGCAGCGATGATCGAAACATTTCGAGCCATCGGCTACAGCCTGGAAACGGCAGTTGCCGATATTGTGGACAACTCGATATCGGCATCGGCCAAAAACGTATGGATTAACCGGATCTGGAAAGGAGGTGATTCCATTATAACAATCAGGGACGATGGACACGGCATGTCCGGAGACGAGATTATTCAGGCCATGCGGCCCGGAGCACAGAATCCGCTGATAGAACGGTCGGCAACGGACTTGGGACGTTTCGGTCTCGGCCTGAAAACCGCCTCCTTTTCACAATGTCGGACACTGACCGTCATGAGTAAGATTCAGGGACAGTCTCCCGAATTCTGGACATGGAGTCTGGACCACGTTGCTCAATGTGACAGATGGGAACTGATCCATTGGCTACCGGAAGGTTTCGAGCATGAACTGGACGACCTGGCGTCCGGTACCATCGTTATCTGGACGAATCCGGACCGGATTATACCGGCTACGACAAAAGCCGAGAACGATAATGCCAAACGGAAGTTTTCGGAGGCATTCGACAGGGTCAAGAAGCATCTTTCAATGACCTTTCACCGGTTCCTGGAGGCCAAATCCGTCGCAATACATTGGGGCGGGCATGAAATTGACCCGTGGAATCCCTTCTGCCCAAAGGAGAGCAAAGTTCAGATCATGCCGTCCGAACAAATCGGAGAACAGGTAACCGTAAAGGGATATATCCTGCCCCACAAGAACAACTTTTCTTCGGAGACCGCATACAGACAGGCCGAAGGCATCTTCGGATTCTCCGCACACCAGGGATTCTATGTCTATCGCGGAGACCGTCTGCTGCTGGCCGGAGACTGGCTGGGACTGTTTCGCAAGGAAGAGGCCTACAAACTGGTTAGAATACAAATCAATCTGCCCAACAGCGTGGATTCCGACTGGCAGATAGACATCAGAAAAGCCAAAGCGGCGCCCCCCGTCGGATGCAGGCAGCAGCTTGAATCCTATGCCAGACAGGCCTGCAACAAAGGATCCGAGGTTTACAGACACCGCGGACGTATCCTCAGGCAGCGGGCCGGGCAGGAATTTCAAAGTCTTTGGCTGGAAAAGAAAAAGGACAACAAATGGTCTTTCGTCGTCAATCGGGAACATGCGCTTGTCCGTAATATTCGAGAGCTTGCCAAAGAGAACCCGGACCAGGCTATTGACATGCTGCTGAAATTCGTGGAGGAATCCATACCCGCCAAAACCATCTATGTGCGGGAGGCCAACGATGACGACAGCCAGAAACAACCCTATTCGGACATGGATCCCGGGTTGCTCCGCACAATGATAAAACAAATACATGAAAGGCAATTGGATCAAGGATTGACTCCTGAACAGTCAAGACTGGCACTGAAACAAATGGAGCCTTTCAACGAATACGAAGACCTGATAGACGAACTGCAATGAATGAACTGAACGAAAAGGCCATCAACATGTGCCAGGTCATGATTGGATTCAAGCCCGGAGTAAGTGACGGCGATATAGATACAGCCATTTCCACCGTCACAAGCCTGCCCATGTTTGCCGGGTTGAACAAAATAGAGCTGAAGAAAAGCCTGTTGTCCATCTATAACGTAAAGGTGGATACCTACCAGATTCTGGAAGGACGTGATGCCCGCATTCCATGGTTGAAGGAATTCAAGGCTGAATGTCGTTCGGAATGGCTGTTCTGGACCCGGTACAAGAAATACCTGGCCGAACAGAAGCATTTTGCCCCCGAGGTTATCTTCCAATTGGATGATCTGACCGACCGTATTCTGGACAAGCTGTTCAATCCACAGCGCAGCGACGTCATCATCAACAAGAAAGGACTTGTCGTCGGACAGGTACAGTCCGGCAAAACAGCCAACTATACGGGGCTGATCTGCAAGGCCGCCGATGCCGGATTCAACCTGATCATCATTCTGGCCGGCATACACAACAATTTAAGAAGTCAGACACAGACCCGCATAGACGAAGGTTTTCTGGGATTCGACACGCAAAATACCAGAGCCTACAACATGAACCAAACCATACGTATCGGAGTAGGTCTGATTCCCGGTTTTGACAAAGCTATCGCAAACTCCTACACGACCAGCACCGAACGGGGCGACTTCACAAAGCAGGCGGCAAATACGGCCGGTTTCAACTTCAACAATCCACAGCCGATCATTCTCGTGATCAAAAAAAACGTTTCCGTACTCAAGCGGCTGTACAGTTGGTTGAAATCACAGTCCACCCACGATGTCATAGCCAACAAGTCTCTGCTGCTTGTCGATGACGAAGCGGACAATGCTTCCATAAATACCAGTCGAGCCGGTGACGACCCGACCGCCATAAACGGAAATATCTGCAAGATCATCAAGCTGTTCAATCGGTCTGCTTATGTCGGCTATACGGCGACCCCGTTTGCCAACATCTTTATTCCTCTCAACAGGGACGATCTTTTCCCCAAGGATTTCATCATCAACCTTCCGGCTCCGGACAACTACGTCGGTCCCGAAAAGGTCTTCGGCACTTCGGCTAATCCCGATGGGAACGATGATCTTCTGCCCATTGTTTTCCCGGTTACGGACAGCGACACCTTTGTGCCCGCAGGTCACAAGAGAGACGATCCGAAACCGACGATAGATAATATTCCGGAATCGTTGAGAACAGCCATCAAGTGTTTTATCGTTACTTGTGCCATTCGAATTGCCCGTGGTCAGGAGAACAAACACAACTCCATGCTGATTCACGTCTCCCGTTTTCAGGCATGGCAGAATCATCTCAAGGAGATTATTGACCGTCTGTTCAAATACTACAAGAGCGAAATAGAGGCGAATGATCCAACCATGCTGGAAGAGCTCCGGCAGATTTTCGAGGAAGACTCTCCCGATTACCGTTCATACCGTACCATTACCGGAGAAATCATCGAGTCACCGGTTCTTTCCCGCATCGACAACAAAATACGGAGCCACACATGGGAGGAGATCAGGCCTCTGCTCTATCGGGCCGTACAGAAGATAGAAGTCAAGTCCATCAACGGGACCTCTGGAGACAGTTTGACCTATTACGATAACGAAAAGAACGGCATTTCGGTCATTGCCATTGGCGGAGACAAGCTGTCCCGCGGACTTACGCTCGAGGGGCTGTCCGTGAGCTATTTTCTGCGTGCGTCGAAAATGTACGACACACTGATGCAGATGGGACGATGGTTCGGATATCGCCCCGGTTATGTGGATCTTTGCAGGCTCTTCACCAGCAACGAGCTGAACGAATGGTACCGCCACATAACGCTTGCCAGTGACGAACTTCGGGAAGAGTTCAGATATCTGGCCGAATCTGGCGGAACGCCGGAGAACTATGCCCTGAAGGTTCGCACGCATCCAGGACAGTTGCAGATAACGTCCATATCCAAGATGCGTCACACGAAGAACATTCAGGTCTCGTGGGCCGGTCGTCTGGTAGAGACCTACCAGCTGCTCCGGGATCCGGTCTCCAAACGGAACAATCTGGCGGCAACAGACAGTCTGCTTTCAGAACTCGGAACTCCAGACAGAATCAAAAACGATTATCTGTGGACCGGCATATCTTCCGATACCGTCTGCGACTACCTGTCCCGGTTCCAACTGCCGGAGTCCCTGACCAAGGTCAATCTCGACCTCATATGCGACTATATCCGGGAACTGAACGATGTGGGAGAACTTGTTTCCTGGGACATAGCACTGATGAGCAAGAATGCAGATGGCAACACATGCGTCCATACCTTTTCGAACGGCGTACAGGCAGGATGCTTCATCCGCCGGCAGGCACAGGATGCACAAAATGCCGGGACATACTATATCCGCAAGAACCATATCGTGGGTAATCCGACCGATGAATTCATTGACCTTCCTGACGACATGCTGTCGAAAGCTCTTGATGAGACCAGAGGCCGGAAGACCCGGGCTAAAGAAGAGTGGAAACACGAATATCCTTCACCGCAGCTCGTCAGACAGGAGTTCCGCTCCAAACAGACTCCCCTGCTCATGATTTATCCGCTGAATCCGGAATATTCCAACATGTCTGGAGTAAAGGATGCTGTCTCCTATACGAAAGACGACGAGCCGTTCATCGGATTTGCCATCGCATTTCCGCACAGCGACACAGATAAGGCCGTCTCCTATGTAGCCAACCAGGTAGCCGACTTTGCAATTACCGAGGAGAACTTCGACAGCACCAACGACAACACTTATGATGAACAATAACTCGATAACGGACATATGGAACAATCTGGCCTCGGCAGAGGAAGCCGGACTCACCAAACGCAGAATTCCGGTTGAGTCTCCCTTGTACGTATATGGGACATACCGACATCCGGACAACTTGTACGGTATCGCTTTCTCATATGACAGTAGCCTGACCATTCCGGTTGACCAGTTCAAAAGTCTGAAGGAACTTGAAATCCTGCAAATGCCGGACACGAGTTTCGAGCACAGAAACCTGTTGCTGATACAGCTGCATCACACGGACTGCCTCGGCGTGTTCGCTACCTTATGCTCGGATTTGACAAGTGCCATAACCCGTGAATCTTCCGAAAAGTCCGCACTTCGCATTGTCCTGAATCAGCTAGAAAAGTGGAGAACTCTTTTCGATCGAGGACTTGCGGCCGGGCTTTCTCCGGCCGAACAACAAGGTTTGTATGGCGAGCTTCATCTGTTGTCTCGCATGATACGTCGAAATACCTCCGACATGACGGAAACGGTCGGATATTGGGTCGGATGCGACAAGGCCATGAGGGACTTTCAGGGTAAGGACTGGGCCATCGAGGTAAAGACAACCGCGACCAACGGCTCGGATCGACTTACGATAAACGGGGAACGCCAACTGGATGATGCGTTGCTTGACCGGCTTTTCCTGTATCACCTTTCCGTAGAAGTATCCCGGAAAAACGGTCAGACCCTGAACCGGGCAATCGAAGACCTGCGAAAAGCATTGGCGGCTGACACGATTGCGCTGCACCGGTTCAATACCGGGCTGATTCATGCGGGATATTTCGATGAACACGCGCCCATGTACCAGGATCGCTGCTACAAGATTCGATGGGAGCAGGCCTATCGCATATCTGGGGATTTCCCCCGTATCATGGAACGGGATCTGCGCAATGGAGTCAGCAACGTCACATACACCATCAACACGTCGGCCTGCGAAGAATACGCAGTAACTGACACTGAACTCTTCAAATCGACAGTTGATCATGAAAGAGATTGAAAAATTCTACCAGTCCCTTATGCAGGACGTTGTAGCCATGCAGTCGGGTGACGAAGATGGCAATACCCAGGAACAAATATTTACCCGAATCTGTCTGGACATGCTGTCCGATGCAGCCGAAACGGAGAACGTATCGGTTGCCTACGACGAACGCGATTTGAAGAAAAAGGGCCAACACAAGATAAACGGATATGCGATCTCGGACAACTACGAAACCGTGGATCTGTTCATCACCCTTTATGCCAACACCACGGAGATCCGTACGATTTCCAAGAGCGAGGTTGATACGGCTTCAAAGATGATTACAAACTTTCTCCGCCGGGCTGTATACAACGATTATGTCAATGAGATTGCAGAATCATCCGAAATCTTTGAATTCGCCAATACGCTGGCCAACTATGCGGAACTGCGCGAAAATCTGATTCGCGTAAATGCCTTCATCCTGACAAACGGCACCTACAAGGGCGAACTGCCGGCCAGCCAAGTCATCTGCGGATACAACATCTACTACAAGGTTATAGACGTGGAGTATCTTTACAAGATTTCCGAACAGGCAGGAGTTCCCATAGAACTGGATTTTGAGAATCTTGATGGACACAAATATGAAATTCCATGCCTTGCCGCAAATCTGAGCAATCCCGATTACGAAGCATACGTTGCCATTATATCCGGAGAATGTCTGGCAAAACTTTATGAATGTTACGGATCCCGTCTGCTGGAACAGAACGTGCGTTCGTTTCTTCAGTTCACGGGAAAGATCAACAAGGGCATAAGGGAAACCATCAAGAGTGAATCTCACATGTTCCTGGCCTACAACAACGGTATCGCGGCAACAGCCGATCACATCGAACTGGATGAGACAAGGCATTTCATCAGACATATCAGCAACCTGCAGATTGTAAATGGTGGTCAAACTACGGCCTCCATCTACAATACGGCCAAGAAGGACAAGGCCGACATTTCAGATATTCTTGTTCAGGTAAAGCTGTCCGTCATCAAGGACAAGGATCAATATGCGGAAATAGTTTCACGCATATCACGCTATGCCAATACTCAGAACAAGGTCAATGATGCCGACTTCTCGGCCAACAATCCGGCTCTTGTAGAAATCGAGCGCATCTCAAGATACATATTTGCACCCGCGACTCCGACCAACAATCTGCAGACGGCATGGTTCTTTGAACGTGCTCGCGGACAATACAAGACCCTGCGGGCCAAGGAAGGATTCACGAAATCACGGCAAAAGGCCTTTGATTTGAAATACCCTAAGAAGCAGGTCGTTACAAAAGTAGAACTTGCCAAATATGTTAATGCATGGCAGGAAACGTACAATGGCAGAAATCTGGCTATCGGACCTCATATCGTAGTACGAGGAAATGAAAAGAACTATGCCCGTTTCATAAACTACAATCTCCCGGACGTCAAACATATCGACGTTGCATGGTTTGAGGACATGATCGCCAAGGCCATTCTCTTCAAGACTGCCGACAAACGATACGGAACCAAACTCACGGGAGATCATATCGGTGAATTGAAACAGGTTGTCGTTCCATATACATTGTCTCTTCTGAATATTATTACCGAAGGACGACTGGATTTGTATCGAATCTGGAAAAACCAGGCGATATCGTCAGCCTTGTCGGATTTCATATACGATCTGATGAAGCAGGTTAACGAATTTATTCTCGAAAAATCTCCCGTCTCGCACTATATCGAATGGGCCAAAAAGGAAGAGTGCTGGTTAAAAGTCCGTTCAAATGAATGGGCATACAGTCTCGATGAGATTCGTCAGGATTTCATTGATGAGAAGAATCCTCCCAAACGCAACCACAAAAGCGATGTTGGCGACGAAGAGTCGGACAGACGGCACAAGGAGGATATCATACGGGCAATCCCGTTCTCTCTTTGGAAAAAGATAGAGACGTGGGGACGCGACACGGGGATGTTGCAGCCGACCCTGACCTCCTTGGCCAGCGATATCGCATATAAAATCAAGAACAACCGAAAGCTGAACGACAGCGACATCTCCAGAGGATATCTGATTTACGAGAATGTCTGGCAACACAATCCGGAACTTCTTGAGGAAGCCGACAGTCTGGCCGAGCAGGATCGTGCAAAAGCAGCCGAGACCTCCGATACCATTTCTCCGGCAAACGGTCAAAACGAGATTACATTGGAACTGATACAGGCCATGGTAGAATGGGACAAACGTCGACGAATTCTTGAAGACTGGAAATGGAAAGCCATGAAGGATGTCGCTGATGGAATGAAACCATTAACTGACAGGATGAAGTATGCCTTCTACTTCAACCTGCAGAAGCTCAAGAAGGCTGGGTTTCCCAATTGACACGCGCCATGGATATCTGGAGCCGAGAAAAAAGATCCGAGGTCATGGCCCGAATCAGGGGCAAGGGTACGAAGCCGGAAGTTACGCTTCGCAAAGCCCTTTTTGCCCGCGGATTTCGTTATCGTGTCAATGTCAAGACTCTTCCCGGGAAACCTGACATCGTTCTGCCTCGATACAAGACGGTCATTTTCGTTCATGGATGTTTCTGGCACGGACATCCCGGTTGCAAATATGCATACACCCCCAAGAGCAATACGGAATTTTGGGTTAACAAGATATCAGGCAACCAAGAACGGGATGCAGTCGTAAAACGCGAACTTGAAGAATTCGGCTGGAAAGTAATCATCGTTTGGGAATGCGAAATCAGACACGGGAAGGATTTTCCAAGTTTAGTCACGCAATTATCAGCAAATATTCTTAAACAAGAGTTTGGTCATATGTCATATCTTCATTAGACGAAGAAAAACCCAGACAATATGAATCGTATAGGGACGAGCATAAGGGTAATGGTGCCAAAAGTGGTTGGCGACTTATAATGTAACCATCATAATATTTAGCAGTTATAGGGATAAAATAGAGATTAGTAGAAACCGGTTTCTACTAATCTCTATTTTTATGTCAAAAAAACGAAAAATACGATGTCCTCATTGTGGCTTTTTAGAGACAATAAAATGGGGGATTCGCCACGGTTATATCCGTTATTATTGCAAGAATTGCCATAGTTATTTTACAGATCGTCGGGTCTGGATTTCCGACAAAAACAAGTTCGTCAGGTTCGAGCGTCGGATACGCGGCAAACAGAGTATTTGCGACCTCGCCCATGAGAGCGGATATAGCGAACGAACCCTTCTATCGTCTCTTGCCCCAGTGTCCTTTATGGCAGATTCAGCGGCGCGAGAAGGTAAATCTTCTGATTGATGGCACATACTTTTCAAATAAGATTTGTCTGGTTGTATATCGGGACCACAACCATCAAGATGACCCTTCTTTATCGCATAACCTAGAGTGAAACACTGCGGGACTTGAGACCGGATTTGAAGGCCATACGAGATGTCGGAATTCAGATCGAAAGTGTTACGTGTGATGGAGCTCCCAACATCATAAAAGCGGCGCGAGAAGTGTGCCCAGAGGCGATTATTCAGCGTTGCACGGTACACGTGTCACGGGAGATAGAGACCTGGATTACGCGTAAACCACAGACCGCGGCAGCACAGGAACTGCTCGATTTGGTACGTTTATTAAATGGTGTCCAAACGCAAGAGGGGGCGCAGCTATGGATATGTGCTTTCGTCGACTGGTATCGGCAATACGAGACTTTTATCAATGAAAAGACAGTAGATGAGGTGTCGGGAAGATGGTGGTTTACGCATAAGATGCTGCATCGAAGTGTCTCGCATATCAAGCGAGCGATACCGGATCTGTTTTCATACACGCGACACCCTAATGTACCTAAATCTTCAAACTCTATTGAGTCGTTTTTCGGACACTTGAAAGATAATTTAAGAATCCATCGCGGACTCTCGGAACAACATTTTAAGGACTTTGTAAAGTGGTATCTTTTCTTGAACAGCAATGATGGAATTATCAAGAAAAACAAATGACCAGAATTATACAATTCTGGTCATTTGCTCTAATGCTTCACCAACCACTTTTGGCATCATTACCAGCATAAGCAATACTAATTAGCTGGATTAGACATCGGATATACAATATCTACAAACAGATTTTTGTCAAAATCAGCACTATTGAAATTGTCCCCTTCACGAAAAAGGCAATTAATACAATTATCATGATAACGAGCACATTCATTTGTTGATAATTTACAAAAAACAGGTTTTTGTTTGGTCGTAAATTTTGGAAGTTCAACGAAATGTGTGTATAGCCATTCAGCCATGTTCCCAATATGTAACTTGTTTCTCATCTCTTGTATACTGCTAATTTTAATATCTTCTTGATCCATTGTTTTATCACCTTCCTTCTTTAATTCGTGAATATAGATCACTCCCAAATTATTATCTGTATGGTTATTAGTTATGTAGTCCCATTGCACTTTTTCATCTTCCCCCGCGACTACAATCGCTTTTGAATGAGATTCTTTTACTATTGTTGCAACTAATGACCATATTAATAGAGGCTGAATATTATGCAAGACATTACGTTGCTTTATTTCTTCCTTTTTAGTTTCATCATAATTCTTCTTTATCAATTTGTCAAATTCTTCCCATTTGAGGCCCTCGCTTATATTATGAAAAGACTTTAAAATTTTGGTCCCGGTAATTCCTTTTATCAAATTATTCCCCATTGCTGGAGATGCATCATCTTGTTGATAATAATCACTAATCTTTGCGATTATATCAAAAGGAATACCTTGCTTACTCAATATTTGTTTAATACCGTCCATAAAGCCCGGTAAATCTCTTTTTGCAGCATCCTTACCACAATCGCCAATTATTACCAGCAATTTCCAACCACAATCTGTGAGTAATTTAATTAACTGAGCTTGAGCCTTATGTATATACGTCGTTTTAGCCAATAACGCGACTGGCCAAATTATATAACCTTGATTTTTATTAAGATTATCAGGTAATGCACTACTTTTGAAATGTCTGTCATCTAAGAATTTTTTCAAATTCTCATTATCATTCCTAATGTTATTATTTCCTATGTCACCATTTTGTTTAATCAGGATTGTCTCTCCTCCTGCTTCAGAAATGATTTTATGAATATCTAGCAGAACTTGAATATATTCCTTTATTTTTTCCGGTCTATCATTTTTCGGTAAAGCATTAATTGCACTAGCTAAATTATATTGATTTTGATCTAACTGAACTAGTCTTTCTGAAATATGAGAAGGAACTGAAATTTTTTTATTGGTATTTATTCGACCTAGTTCTCCTTTTATATCACATTTTTTTACGATATCAATATTTATCGCCATCGAAGGAAGATTTATTTCCTTTTTAGTATTATCAAAATAATACTGGCACTTTAGTTTACCGCCAGAGAACAATGTGTAAAAAAAGTTTGATATGCTCATAATTTTTATATTTCGTCAAAATATCGTTCGTAATGCGATCTCAAATCCACTTTCTTGAATATTGCATTTGAATCAATTATAGTCTTTCCCGATTTAAACATTCCTTCTGTCATTAATTTCCCATCAGGCATAACTAATATAACAGAATTCTGCTTATTAGCTGAACTTTGCAATATTTGTATATGAAAAAGAGAACTTGATTGAAACTTTCGTTCAAAACGGGTTAGTTCCTTTCGGATATTCTTTTCAGCATCCTCAATAGATTTTATCTTTCCATATCTCATTAACTTATCAAATGAATCTTTTTTAGCATCATCGTTAGGTTTAACGACAGTAAAAATTCTCCATCCATTAATATCTAACAGAGGTAATTGGGTAGCCAAATCCTCAATATGTTTTTTATTCATTGTAGAAATAACTGTATGTACTAATACTGTTATTCCCGCTTTTCTATACGACTGAATATTTTCAACAATCGTCGCAACACTTGATACGTCATTTTTTTTATTTCTCTGCGGGCGAATTATCGAGTTAACTTTATTGGAAAGAGAATCAAGTGATACTCTGACAACTACATTGTATTTTTTTAATAAAGAAATAATATTTCGCGGAAAAATCAAACCATTTGTATCAAGCAAAATACCTGTCTTGTTACCAATCGTATTAAGTATATCCTTTAACTTCGTTTCTTCTAACAATGGTTCACCCCCAGATAGGACAATCGCCAAAGGGTTCATTCCAAGAAGTTTTTTTGCTATTATTTTTACATCTGCCTCCTCAAACTCTTTATCAATTACATCACCTGCATAACAATATGCACAATCACAATTACATTTATTTGAAAATAACCAATTTAACACTATTGGTTGGTCATTAGGTAATTCATCTATATCTGAAAAAAACTCTTTTGAAGGCAACCACTTTTCGACCTTAAAAGGTGCACATTCATATTCTTCGTTTCCTATATTTAAGTGATTTTTTATTTTCTCTGGCAGATTGCAACTTTCATTATTGCAGTACTTTTCAACATCTTCAGAAAACTGCCTAGCAACAGCTAAAAATAATCCCGAATATGGAGAAAAAATAAGAGTACCAAACTTAGGGTGCATCCTTAAATATATTCCTCTTTTTGATTTTCTTACTATTTCCATACTTTTATTATATGTCTTACATGATGTGAATTTATTCTTTTTGCCGTTTTCCCAATATTGCCATAATGACTAATCTGAGATGTGTTAATCTCTTTTGTTTGATAGCCCATACTTGTAAAGACATCACAAATAGAAGCACCCACCGGTATAAGAATATCTCGTGTAATATTATCATTTACAACAATATACCCCATTGCCTTTGGGGACAGCAAAGAATCGACCTTTTTAAAAGATTCTTGTATATTGTAAAAATACTGACAAAAATAAGGGTAATAATACACTCGTATATCGTTCTGTGCTTTTTTGGATAATTTTTTTGCTTTTTCAAGTAATTCTGATAGAAAAGCATTAACAACAGCTGATTCTATTTTCCCATAACTTTTTCCGCTTACTATGTTGGAGCCAATCATCCTTTGGAAATTATAAGTTTTTTTCTCGATAATATTATCAAGAACCCAATTTTCTATCCGAAAAAGCTTGGAGTAGTCTCTATAATTAGGGTAAGGAGGTGATGTTACAAAATATTGAAACTTATCATCAAGGCGAACCTCCATTATATCTGATAATATATTTGTATGTTTAGATTCTAAATATTGCTTAGATTCCTCCTCTAATAGTGTATTTAATGATTTTAAATATTTTACAAAGTCAAAAATCCAATTAACATACGAACATAATCCCCCTTCTTTAAAATGGGTTATATTTGTACTACTTCTCTGGTAATGAGCAAAACGTGATACAAAAGGGAGAATTATAGCTATTGATAGTTCTTTATCTTCATTGATTGTATATGTTAACTCGTATATCTTCGATATAAGATCTATTGATACAGGAGTGAAAAATTTATCAGAGACAGAAACGCTTTGTTTTATTTGCGGCAATTCTTTTATTCGGCTCAATAATTGTTTTAAGCTTGCTTGAATTTTAGCAGTATTGCTTGGATTATTTAATACTTGCCAATAATATGCTGGTGGGTTTAACTCAACATTCGTTGTTTTGAATCCGTTTCTTCCCCAAAATCGCATACCACCTCCATAACCGCTCATTGGGTCTAAAACACATTCTCCCACTGATATATATTGAGTTATATCAGCTAGTATGATATCTAATTCACCTTTTTCTTTAAAAGATGCAAAAGCTCGATTTCGAGCCATTAGCCCTTTATATATATGACTTATATTTTCTATTTCTGACATTTTTCTCTGTATTAATCAACTCCAGAACGCCAACTTCTAATATTTTAGCTATCTCAAATAAGGTTTCTAATGAAGGCTGAACTCTATTACAAGAATAAGCATTTACTGTACTATAACTTTTTCCCAACTGTTTGGCCAACCATGTTTGAGATATTCCTTTCTTATCTAGAATCTCTTTTATTTTATTCAATTCCATTGCTGATATGCTATTCATAAATCATTTGCTAGGCCCTACAAATATAGCTAATATTACACTATACATAAAATTATCATATATAAAAATAATCTATGGATCAATTGCATAACTACATTCTCTCATTCCTTATCCCAGTCGCCCTTGACACGACACATATCGTACTCGTCACACCCCCTTCTGAATATAATCGTAGTTGACATGTATTTCTCAATTTATACGAGAACGGTTTACGTGAGTTGATATACTTAGGTTGTGTAAGTTGGTGATAGACAATGTGGTTTCATAAAATCTTGGCATATCGTGAACATATTAGTTGATATTGATTGTTCTTGATTGATATTAAAGCGATTGACACCATATCACCCCTGAAAAACCTTTCTGCTTTACAAACATTCGCATTGATTCACAGGCTATTTTTATGTAGCTGTGGTTGTAGGTTTGGACTACAAAACATTAACAAACTAAGAATCAGTGTGCTATGTTTACAATTATGCTCAAGGGAGCCCCCGATAAGAACCGTCCGGACATGGTCAAGATCACGATGATCATTTACCGTCCCGGTTTCAACCGAGTCCCCAAGGTTCTTCCAGTCACGGGCCCGTTCAAAAACTGGGACCAAGGCCAACAACGCTTCAAGCCTCGTACGGAAAATGCGGCTGCCAACAACGCTCTGCTGTCGTCCACCGTCAATAAATACACCCAGATCGGTAATACATGGGACGAGCAAGGCGTGGCATGGACTCCCAAGGAACTTTCCCACTATTACGACAAGCCCCGCGAGCTTATGCTTCGTGAGACGGTCATCCCCACCGTCGAGCAGGTCTATAAACAGTGGATACAGGAGATTCGGAATACGAAAAAGATGAAGAACGGCCACGAGGTTCCCTGCGAGTCCTACGCCCAAGCTAACGAGCGTATCCTCGAATTTTTGACCCGTTTCGTCCGGGAGAAATACGGACGTTCGTTCTCCAATCTTCAGTTTACGGATATTACCGAGCAGTTTCTGAAAGATTATGTCTTCTTCATCGAATCCGAAGGAGCCAAGAGGAATTCTCGCGGCGGTCTCCGTGGCAAGCTTCACTCGCTGTATCAGGTAGTCAAGAAAGCCTCGAAAAAGAATGTCCCGGGTGCCGACCTCGACGTGTTCATCTGTACCAACGAGAAGTTCCGTGAGGTGGAGACCACGCCGAGTACGATTTCCATGGGTCTGCTGCGGGCCATGGAAGCTATGGACCGCAGCCTGCTCTCGAAGACGGAGAGCTATTGCCTCGACTTATTCCTGTTCTGCTTCTATTGCGGCGGCATCGCCCCGATCGATGCCGCCTATCTGACATGGGCTTGTATCGACATGAAGAAGCGTAAAATTACCTATGAGCGGATTAAGACTCCCAAAAAGGCCAAGCCACCCTTCGTTCCGCGTGCGGAGGCTATCGCCAACAAATACCGCAACGAGTGTTATGCGGACTTCGTGCTGCCGATCTTTTCGGCACGGCACGATACGCATATCCGGAAGAAAAACCGTGTCAACCATCTTTGCGGCGAGGTCAACAAAACCCTGCGCCGTATCGTGAACCTGTTGGGTTATGACGAGGAGATTACGTGGTACTCCGCACGCGGTACCTACATCACGATGATGGTCGACAAGAAATACCCTCCGGGCGTGGTTGCCGAACACAGTGGCAACAGCGTCATTACGATCTACAAGTTCTACTGGAAAAATCAGAATGAAAGCGACATTATCGCCGAATTGTGCGAAGAGTTTCGCGATTAAACATTTTTTCGTACATTCACGCTATCCTTTGCAATCAAACACATAAAACGTAAAGCACATGAAAGAATTACTGGAAAAGATGTATGCAGAGATGGATGCGGTCAAGACGAACGCCCAACTCCAGCACGAAAACGGAAACAAGGCTGCCGGCATGCGTGCCCGCAAGGCGAGCCTCAATCTCGAGAAACTCCTCAAGGAATTTCGTAAAGCGTCCCTGACAATCGGAAAATAAAGAAAACCGATACGATGAGAAAGGCGTGAAGTTCAATCCTTCACGCCTTTTTGCATCCTATTCTTCGGCTTGTCCGTATTCCGACGGTTTGCGCCTGCACAACTCGTCGTACTGCTTTGCCGTCATCTTGAAATCGGTTACGTCGAAATCGAGTATCTTCCACCAGTAGCGGAACGAGAACCCTGTCTCCTGCGACGGACGTTTGGTCTTGCACAATTTGTCTATCGCTTCGGGACGCAGATTCAAAGATGTCGCCGAGTCTTTCAGCGTACGATAGATCCCGATCAACTGCAGGGCGTTGTCGAATACCAGGACCTTGAATGTTCTCGGTTCGCGCTTTTTGCGCTGCCGCCCCTGCTTCGAGCGTTTAGCAGTCCCGATACCCGGTTTGCGTCCTTTGCGTTTGGGCTCCGTTGCCGAAAACAGTTTCTCAGCCGTCTGGGCGAGCATCGGCATAGGCGCAACCTTGTTCAGCCAGTGCACCTCGTCTCCGGATACACTGAAGGCAACGCTTTTTCGTCCCTCCAGTTGTTGCGCATCGAATTTGCACCAATGCACGATTCCCTCTTTTTTGTCGACTACGATCTCCACGACCAATTCATCGCCGGGGGCAAGTTTGTCGAGCCGTATCCTATTGGGCTGTTTCGGTTCGCTGCTGCGGCGTTTGCGCAGAACTACCCGTTCTCTGACTACTGCCATGACGATTATTGATTTCTGATACTGTCGGCAAACTCCTTGCTGGGTTTATAGGCCGGTGTTTCGTGAGCCGGTATTTCGATCGTTGTCCCCTTACTGATGTTGCGCGCTTTCTTGGAGGCTTTCTTCTTGCGGAAGAAGGTTCCGAAGCCGCGCAACTGGATGGAAAACCCTTCGGCGATCGCCTCCTTGACCAGAGCAATGAAGGTTTCGATAACCGTTTTGACATCCGCTTTGTTCAGGCCCGTACGGCTGGCAATTTCGCTGATCATATCGGCCTTGGTTACGTTTTTCTGATTCTGTGCCATATCATAGTAATTTTGAGAGTTTATACAAATGTAGCAAATATTTGACAGCTAAATCGTTAAGACTGTAATTAAATCACGCACAATTACGGAGGAAATAATTACAAACCGCCGATAATCATCGGATTAGCCTGCGATTTAATTTTACTTTTTCTGAATAATATCCGTTTGTATCGATTTCCGCAACGATCCCAAGACTATTCCGGCTAAGATTTGTTGCCCCAATAAAGACTATTCAATACATCCGCGGAGATGACTTTACTTGAGGTGTGGAGAAAATAACAGCGACGGTTCCGCTGGCGTTTTCAGACAGACCGAACCTCCATCCGGCCGAGAGTTTTATTTTTTCGGAGACCGTCGCTGTAAGATGCAGGGGCTGCAGGAATATGCAATAATAATTTAACCTAAAAAATTCAAAATTTATATTCCTGTACCACTTTCGCCAACGGCCTCACGGCCCATGCTTATTCGTGCCCCTGCAAGGGAAATAGAAGAGATGTACCATCCGCCTGCATCTAATTCTGAACATGATGATTTTTTTGACACGATGATCCGCTCTCCGGATCGTTTCGATATGTAGACTGGTAAATTTGCAAAGAAGGCAGGCCCCGGTGAGCGATTTTATTTCTTCGATGTAGAAGAAAAAGAGGGGCCTGCCGGCGTCGGGATGGGGACACGACGCATGCTGTGTAAAAATAGAGGGCCGGGCCGACGGAGTGGTTGCAATCTGACGCCTCGAGGATTGCATAGACGGCCCGCCCTCTAACTGGTCTGAATGGGACTGACTACTACGAAAAAGTCTGAAATCGGTCGCATATGAGACTATTGAGTGTCGACAGCCCGTCGCAGTCGCCATAAGACACGACAAAACCTGACGAGCCATGCCCGCCGGATAAACCGTGCTGGTTGGATGTAGGCGCGACCGCAACATATTGCAGAGAATAAAAAGTAAACGTTCCTGTTTCCCGGTTTCCCGGCCTCACCTCATAAAAAGAGACGCAGGTACAACTCCGTTCACTGGTACTGAGAACATTCGCGGCAGCTGCCCTTACGCCCATGTGCTCTTGCGAACTTTTCACGGGCCGGGTACATTGTACTTACATCCGTCCAATAAAAAAGCACGGGACGCAGGTACAACTTTCCTCTGTCGGCCTCGCGAGCCTTAGTACGGTCATCGTCCTTACGCCCGTGCCGCCCGCGGCGCAAGGCCGCAGGCATAGCAAGGGTTTCAGACAAATTTTATACCGTACTATTCTGTTAATAACAGTCGCGAGTTTACAGAGGTACAAAGGTTTGTCTTAACCTTTATTTCTTGTCAATATGTTACGGTCTTGCCGTGGAGCAAAGATAACATAAAACTTACAATTCGTTTATGCTATCCGCAAAAAACGGAGCGTGAGTCTGTGCCATATTCAGTACAGGCTCTGGAAAGACCGCAGAAGATACAGCACAAGAGCCCACGCCCGTAAGGTCGTAGCTGAATGAAACCCGAATACGGACGTGGGATTCACGACCCGTTGGGCTTCCCTGTGCTTCGTTCTTCGAAAAAAAGCTTCCAGACTTTGTACTGAAACGAAGTACACACGTCCGCCTATTCGCGGACCGCGTGCACAAATGTAATTATAAAATCTTTTCTAACAATATGTTTAAGTCTGAAATTTTATCGTTCCGGCCGAATATGTCGATTTCGGAACGAAATAAAATATCCGAATAAACGAAAGGTCGAGATCCCAGCCCCACGAATCGCACCGTGCGCAATCTTCGGGCCACCCTGTTTCCGTGTGACCATACGAGATAGCACATGGCTTTTTTTGACGGGTTCATGTCAGCCACGGATTCTTCCACGGGTCGTAGTCGGCCTGAAAGGTCGCCATCTGCCAGTCCATGACCTCCTTTTTGTCCTCGGCGATCTTGCGCGGAATCTGCGGGTTGATCCGCAGTTTGGCCGCGTCTTGCAGCCACTTCATCGAATCCTCATGGTCTTTGATACGCGTGGTGCTGACGTTGTTCGGGGCGATGAGCTTCGTGAGCTCGTACACGGCCAGCCGCACCATGTGCTTCTTGAGGTTGTAGTTGCGCGGATCGCGCACGACCAGATTCACGCCCGCCTGCGGCTCGTCCGCATTGACGTCGATCTCCGGATACCATACCCGCCCGTCATAGACGACATACTCGTGGTCGGAAAGCTCGTAACCGTTGTACTGCGGGTCGTATTCGGCGATTTCGCCCCAGTTCGGGGAGTCGGCGGGCGTGAGATTCGCATCGAATCCCTCGACGGAGGTTACGGCATAGAACGTTCCGCCGAACTCGGCCACCTCCCACAGGGCGTACTCGCGCGGCACCCACGGCTGCGGGTAGGCTTCGAGCCATCCGGAGGCCATCGGCAGGCGGATGTTGCCGAAGTCGTAGCCGTTCTCCGCCAGACACCGGTAACAGAGACCGTTGTAGGCGACCATATCGCCCGGACGATAGGTCTTGAACTGTGAGTAGCCGGGCGTGCTCTCCGCGAAGACGTTCGGATCGGAAGACTCCTCCCAATAAGCTACGGACGCCGGGGCTTTATAGCCGCTGATGGAGCGGATTACCTCGTGGATCTGTCCCTCGTAGTAGAGGTAGGCTCCGACGGGGAACGATATGCGGCGGTCGTAAGCGGCGATATACTTGCCCTTGTAAAGCTCCCGCTCGATCTCGTAGTTCTCGCTCAGGTGCTCGACGACGCTCATCTCGGCCGACTCCTCGGCCTGCGCCAGACGCTCGGCGTTGCCGCGCGTGATCTGCGACAGAGCCTCGGGCGAAATGACGCTCAGGTAGTCGTTGTCGTTGAGAAATCTCCGATACATGGTCCGTATGTGTAAAAATTTTCGGTTTTTCTTGATATGTTTCCCGGACATGTAAAGAAAACGGCGTTTTCCTTTACATGTCATCAATAGCAGAACCCCTCGTGCAGCACGGCGGTCGACAAGATCCCGACGTCGCTGTCCTCGCCGTTCTTGAAGCGGTACCAGTTGTCCCGCAGATAATAACACAGCAAATAGTCGAGGCAGTCGGACAGGTGTCCGTACTTCTCGAATTTCACGCCCGTCTTGCTGTCCACGACCTTTTTCTTGGCCTTGGTGCCGTCGTCGTTGCGCAGCTGGTAGATCAGGTCCTCGGTAAGCCTGCGGCAGCGCAGGTCGATGCGTATTTCCCAGCCGTTGTATCCGTCGAAGACCTGATTCACGAAGTCGCAGCGCGTAACCTGCGGCGGCTGTTTCTTCAGAAGTTTCAGTTTGGGCCGCAGCACGCCGCCGCCCAGCGTGTCGAGGATCTGCGTATAGTTGTTGATCCCCTCCTCGTTGGTCGTCGAGCGCTGCAGGCCCGAAGGGTCGCCCGTAACGTCTACGCCGCCGACGTGCTTGTCGCGGTATAACTTGCCCCGCAGCTTGCGGCTCAGCGCCGGCGTGTTGTTTTCCTTGGTTTCGGGCTTGCCGAGGATCTCTTCGAGGATATAGACCCGCTTGCGGTCGTAGTCGATCTGTGCCGTCAGCACGGACATCTGCGGTGCGACGTTGAAGTCCCAGACCGTGATGAGCGGTTTCGAGGGGTCATACACCTGTTCCTTGAGGTTCGGCACCAGATGGCGCGAGCCGTCGAAACGGTTGTATATGGCCATGTCGTTGGCTTCTACATAATCCCAGTTGCCGTAGAGCAGACGTTCCTTGGTGGCCTGATCGCTGATCTTGTTCAGAGCCGCCTCGTAGGTTTGTCGGAAAGCGATGTCGGGATTGTCGAACACCGAGAAGGGCACGTAATATTCGCCCTCGCGCGGGATAACCTTGTTCCCGTCGTCGTCCTGCACGAAGCGGCCGCGAATCCAGTTCGTCGTGGGGTTGGTCGTCATCAGCATCTTCGATACGCCGAGCGTCTCGTGCACCCTCCAGCGGATACGCGAGAAGAGCACCTCTATCGCGCGTTGGGAGATCTCCGAGCATTCGTCGACGCCTACGGCGCTCACCTCGATGGAGCCGAAGCGCTCGAAATGCGGGTCGGAAGGCAAATCCGCCATTTCGAGCATCAGAATGACCGAGCCGTTCCAGAACTGGAGCGTGCCGGCCAGATTGTTGACCTTGTAGTGGACGTCCTCTGCCAGCCCCCAATTCTTGACCACCGCACGGACGGTGTTCCATGTGGATTCCTTGAGACTTTTGAGGGTCTTGCGGGCGATGACGGCCCGGAAGTCCGAGAAACGCAGACAGCAGCTCACAAGCCACACCGACATCAGATACGATTTGCTCAGCCGCCCCCAGCCGCGCCTCCGCCGAGGATCAGCTGGGGGATATTCGAATTATGACATTGCGAACAAACGGGTTTGTACTGCGGATTGCCGTTCTGGTCGACGCCTACGAGCTGCTGGATGATCTTTCCTCCGCACAGGTGGCATTCGGGCTGCAGGAGCTTCCACAACTCGTACTGCTTGGGCGAAGGCTGGAAGTCGATGTGCAACCCTTCCGGCGCTTTGAGTTTTTTCAGCGCCATTGCCTATGCGATCTCTACGGTTACATCGTCCTGTCCTTCGATTCGGGCGATGAGCTCCTGCAAGGTCGCGCGCGAGTCGAGGACTTTGCCCTTGACCCTATTCCGGCCCACGATAAGGCAGCCGGCCGAGTCGTCGGCCGTGTTGCCGCTGTGGATCAGGATGCCCAGAAAGTGCGGCACGTCGTGCAGGTACGGCAGTCGCCGTTTGAAGCGCGGGCTGTACTCCATGGTCAGCCGATAGCATCCCGCGGGGATTGCCGTGCGGGCATAGACTTTCCTTTTACACCGGCAGGCGGCGCCGCGCGGCGTATCGGGACACGAGACCGGCAGTTCGCGAACAGGGTCTTCGAGCGTATCGCAGAAATACGATCCGTCGATATGGAGACGGCCGATCGTATAGTTCGGCCCCTTGAAAATACGGGTTACGGTGATATGCATCTTCGGTATCGTTTACCGAAGAATAGGAGGCGGATAATCAAATAGGTTACTCTCCGAATGATTTTGCTGTCGTTTATAACCTTATACGACTACTTCATTATTCCGGTTTTAGCATGCCTGTTTCGAACCCGATTGTTTTATGAGATCATCCCCGTCAAAAGTATTTTTGGCGGGGATGAGTTGCATTTCTGGGAATCAGAATCTGTGAGTATGCCCGACCGTTCCCGGGCTTATCCTATTATTAAAATTGTTGGGAGGTGGATCATAATTGAATGAATAATTTCCTTCCGGCGGTTTGTTGACGATGGTGCTTT
>ERZ838577.2060-NODE-2060-length-23906-cov-5.549411_pt1 | contig 23906 bp, 15 predicted proteins | sample MGYA00519682_ERZ838577 | MGnify/ENA primary metagenome ERZ838577 (study PRJEB31850, sample SAMEA3708838) | human gut metagenome | biome: human gut; feature: human-associated habitat; material: faeces | place: China | collected 2014 ...
TGCGCTGGCGGCCCAGTCGCTTTCGATCTTCGGCGACCATCAGGACGTGATGGCCACCCGCCAGACCGGCTTCGCCATGCTGGCCTCCAGCTCCGTGCAGGACGTCATGAACCTCGGCGCCGTGGCCCACCTTTCCGCCATTGAGGCGCGCCTGCCCTTCATCCACTTCTTCGACGGGTTCCGTACCTCCCACGAAATCCAGAAGATCGAACTCCTTGAGCAGGAAGAACTTGCCGACATGCTCGACTGGGAAGCCGTGGAAGCTTTCCGCCACCGCGCCCTGAACCCCGACCATCCCCAGCTGCGCGGCATGACCCACAACCCCGACGTGTTCTTCCAGCTGCGTGAAGCGGTAAACCCCTTCGTGGACGCCCTGCCCGGCATCGTCCGGAAGTACATGGACAAAATCAACGCCATCACCGGCAAGGACTACAAGTTCTTCAACTATTACGGCCATCCCGAAGCGGATCGCCTCATCGTCGTCATGGGCTCCGGCGCCTCCGTGGTGGAAGAGACCATCGACGAGCTTATGCGCCGCGGCGAGAAGGTCGGCATGGTCAACGTGCGCCTGTACCGCCCCTTCCTGCCGGAAAAGCTGCTGGAAGCCGTCCCCGCCTCCGTGAAGCGCATCGCCGTGCTCGACCGCACCAAGGAGCCCGGCGCCTGCGACCCCCTGTGCCTCGACGTGCGCAACGCCTATGCCTCCAAAGCCGATGCCCCCGCGATATATGCTGGCCGTTACGGCCTCGCCTCCAAGGACTTCACCCCCGCCCAGGTCCTTGCTGTCTTCGATAACCTGGCCATCGAACAGCCCCGCGACAACTTCACCGTGGGCATCATCGACGACGTGACCCGCACATCCCTCGAAGTGAAGGACTTCCATGTGGCGGCCGAAGGCCAGACCGCCTGCAAGTTCTGGGGCTTCGGCTCCGACGGCACCGTCGGCGCGAACAAGCTGGCCGTGAAGATCATAGGCGACCATACCGACATGTATTCTCAGGCCTATTTCGCCTACGACTCCCACAAGTCCGGCGGCGTCACCATATCGCACCTGCGTTTCGGCAGCCGGCCCATCCGCTCTTCCTACCTCATCGACTCCGCCGACTTCATCGCCTGCCACAACCAGTCCTATGTGGACAAGTACGACCTTCTGCGGGGCATCAAGGAAGGCGGCGTCTTCCTGCTGAATTGCATGTGGAAGGACGGGGATCTGGAAAAACATCTGCCCGCTTCCCTGCGCCGCACCATCGCCCGCAAGAAGATCCGCTTCTACACGCTCAACGCCGTGGATATCGCCATGGGCCTCGGCCTCGGCGGGCGCATCAACATGCTCATGCAGGCCGCCTTCTTCAAGCTGGCCGGCATCATCCCCCTCGATGACGCCGTCGCCTACCTGAACGAAGCCATCGTCAAGACCTACGGCAGGAAGGGCCATGCCGTCGTCGACATGAACCAGGAAGCCGTGCGCCAGGGCATCGCCATGCTGCACGAAGTGGCCGTGCCCGCCGCATGGGCCGACGCCGAGGAAGACGCCCCCGCCCCCTGCGGCGGACGCCCCGACTTCGTCCGCAACATCGTGGACGTGATGAACCGTCAGGAAGGCGACGAGCTGCCCGTGAGCGCCTTCCTCGGTTACGAAGACGGCACGTGGCCTGTGGGCATCACGGCCTTTGAAAAGCGCGGTGCCGCCATCATGGTACCCGTTTGGGATGCCGAAAAGTGCGTCCAGTGCAACAAGTGCGCCTTCGCCTGCCCCCATGCCGCCATCCGTCCGCGCCTGCTCAGTGCCGAGGAAGCCGTCGCCGCGCCAGCGTCCATCGAGCATCGTCCCTGCCGTATCCAGAAGGGCTTCGAATTCCACATGGCCATTTCCGTCCTTGACTGCACCGGCTGCGGAGTGTGCGTGGGCCAGTGCCCGGCCAAGGAAAAGGCCCTGACCATGACCAAACTGGAAAACGTGATGCCCGAGGGCGCCCGGAAGTGGGACTACGCCGAAAAGAACATCACCTACAAGAAGCCAACTCAGGGTAAGCTCAACGTCGCCAACAGCCAGTATCTGCGCCCGCTCAACGAATTTTCCGGAGCCTGCGCCGGCTGCGGCGAAACGCCCTATGCCAAGCTCGTCACCCAACTCTTCGGCGACCGCATGATGCTCTCCAACTCCGCCGGCTGTTCCACGGTGTGGGCAGCCGGTGCCCCCTCCGTGTCCTACACCACCGACGAGAACGGCCACGGCCCGGCGTGGGGCTTCTCGCTCTTTGAAGACAACGCCGAATACGGCTTCGGCATGTTCCTCGGCGTAGCGCAGATCCGCGCCACCCTCGCCCTGAAGATGAGGGTTCTGCTGGAAGGCGGGGATATCAGCGCCGCTCTCCGTTCCATTATGGAAGAATGGCTGGAAGGCAAGGATCTCGGCGAAGGCACCCGCGAAAGGGCCGCCGCCCTCACCGCCGCCCTCGACGAAGCTCTGGCGGAAAAGGATGACGCCGAACTCAAGGCCCTCCGCGAGAAAAGCGACTTCTTCGTCAAGCGTTCACACTGGATTTTCGGCGGCGACGGCTGGGCCTACGATATCGGCTACGGCGGGCTCGACCACGTGCTGGCCAGCGGCGAAGACATCAACGTCCTCGTCTTCGACACCGAAGTCTATTCCAACACCGGCGGCCAGTCTTCCAAGGCCACGCCCACCGGGGCTGTGGCGCAGTTCGCCGCCAACGGCAAGATGAGCCGCAAGAAAGATCTGGGCCTTATGGCCATGAGCTACGGCAACGTGTACGTGGCGCAGATCGCCATGGGCGCCAGCCAGGAACAGACCCTCAAGGCCATCTCCGAAGCGGAAGCCTATCCCGGCCCTTCCCTCATCATCGCCTATTCCCCATGCCTGAACCACGGCATCAAGGGCGGCCTCGGCAACAGCCAGATGCAGGCCAAGCGTGCTGTGGAAGCCGGCTACTGGTCGCTGTACCATTATGATCCCCGCCGTATCGGACAGGGCGAGAATCCGTTCGTGCTCGATTCCAAGGAGCCTTCCAACGGCTTCAGGGAATTCCTGCTGTCCGAAGTGCGCTATTCCTCCCTCAAGCGCCAGTTCCCCGAACGTGCGGAGATGCTGTACGAAAAGGCCGAAGCAGATGCTAAAGCCCGCCGCAGCAACTACACGCGTCTCGCCAACAAGTAAGCAGGACGCATAATATCAGGAAGACGCTGGAGGAATTTCTCCGGCGTCTTTTTTCGCCCCAATCCGGCCGGGGCTCTTTGAGAATATTCGTCTAGGTGCTAGAGATCATTTCAAAACGTTTCTGAGCAGGAGCATGGCACAACCCTGCTGAGTAAAACCAAGGCACATCATGCAGAACCGTTCAAAAGGAGTCGCCAAACGACGAAAGTTGTTCAGCCAAGAGAAAAACCGTTCCACCTTCCAGCGATTCATAGACAGATCGCTATGAAAAGACCTTGGCCGCCTCCCTTCTTTGGGCTTTCTTTCGTTCAGGGATGCTATGCTGTATACCTCACATGGACAGATAGTAACGACACATGCGGCTGTCCCCCTTGTCTGCGCAAGCCCCCACGGACGTCAGCGCAAACAACCTATCCGGATGCTTCCCACAACCGTGATAACGCGAGTAACATCGTGATATCGCCCGCCGGAAAGCATTCCGCCAGCGGCGAGGCGCGTTACTCGGTGACTTTCAAGGAAGCTGAAACGGATCTTCCGCCATAGGCATACGCGGCCTTCCGGCGCTGCACCGCCGCCCTTGATCCGCACGCCATTGCTGACGCCTGCCGAAACCTGCTTGAAGAAGCCGTGCACCTCCGTCCGTTCCTTCATGGCTGTTGGTATGGACGGCTTCGACAGGCTGTTGGAAAAACTCCAACCCCACCTTGCCGAGTTCCAGACCCAAGCCTGACGCCCCGGACACCGGGTATGCTTACATTTTTGTGAAACATACCGGCTCATCTTTCGGCATGTGTCTTTCGCCTCCGAAAAATTGATTGACAACCCAAACAGCTCGCGCGTATCTAACGCGGAGATACAGGAGCCATTCATGATCATTTCCGCCACGCTGCACACCCTCTTTTCCGCCGATGCCGAAGGGCATTTCGGTTTCTATTACTTTATGCGGAAAAGCGGCTCGCTCCGCGCCTGACGGTATGGATCAAGCGCAGAAGTGAAGGCCGCGGGCGAACAGTCCGCGGCTTTTTTATTACAAGAACGGAAAATGCCCGCCTCCCTTCCCAAAGGGAAGTGGCTTAGGCGAAAATGGCGGAACGTGCCGGAGAGAGCGAAGTGGCCGGGGGGAACGTCCCCCGCAGGACGGCGCAAAACCGGAAAACGGATTCGCGGGATTGTACAACAGGGGAACGCCCCGGCCAGTCACCGGGGCACCGCACAGACGAGGGGGAAACATGAACGGCAACGATGCAAAGGAACAGGCCGCCAACACGGCGCACGTGCACGCCGTGGAGCAGGCCGCGGCGCAAGCGCTGGTAGAGGAAAAAGAAAGCGAATCACGCTTCCGGCATTACGGTAAAGGCCCGTGGGCAGCGGCCATCTCCGCGCTGGCGGTGGTCTTCTCGTTGTTCCAAATGTACGCGTCCACCTTTTCGGCCTTCGACGCCATGACCCTGCGCTCGTGGCACATCATTTTCCTGTTGGTGCTCTCCTTCCTCATGTATCCGGCATGGAAGGGCGAACGCCGCAGCCGTACCCGCCCCACCCTGTTCGATGCCCTGTGTATCGCTGCGGGGCTGTTCTCGTTCGGCTATCTCATCCTCAATTATACGGAAATCACCTTGCGCGGCGGCTATTTCCTGCCCGTCGACTACTTCGTGGCCTCCGTCGGCGTGATCATCTGCTTCGAAATGGCCCGGCGCGTGGTCGGCAGCCTTGCGGCGCTGGCGGGCGTGTTTTTCCTCTACAACTTCGCCGGGGAATGGATTCCCGGCGCGTTCGGGCATACCGGGTTTTCCTGGGACCGCGTCGTCGAGCACATGTTCTGGGGCAGCCAAGGGCTCCTCGGCGTGGGCGTCGGCGTGTCCGCCACCTACATTTTCCTGTTCGTGCTCTTCGGAGCCTTCCTGAAATACAGCGGATTCAGCGATTTTATCAATGATCTCGCGCTCACCCTCGTAGGGCGCACGGCTGGCGGCCCCGCCAAGGTTTCCGTGGTGGCCAGCGCGCTCATGGGCATGATCAACGGCAGCGCCCTCGCCAACGTCGCTACTACCGGGGCGATCACCATCCCGCTCATGAAAAAGACCGGGTACAAGCCCGAATTCGCCGCCGCCGTCGAGGCAGTCGCCTCCACCGGGGGACAGTTCGCACCGCCCATCATGGGCGCGGTGGGCTTCATCATGGCCGAATTCCTCGGCGTCCCGTATACCAAGGTCATGCTCGCAGCGGCGATCCCGGCGTTCCTATATTATCTCACGCTGCTCATGGCGGTGCACTTCGAGGCCCGCAAGCTCGGCCTCAAGGGGCTTTCCCCCGAGCACATCCCGGCGGCGGGCAAAGTCCTGCGCGAACGCGGGCATCTGTTCATCCCGCTGATCGTGCTGCTCTGGCTGATGTTCGACGGCTACACCCCCCTGTTCGCGGCGGCGGCTTCCATCTTCGCCACCGTCGGGGCTACATGGCTGCCTTCCCTCATCGGGCTGCTGCGGACGAAAACAGCCCGCACCTTCGCCTTCGTCCTGCTGCTTGCCGTCCTCGGAGGTCTGGCCCTCTCTGGGCTCCTCAGCCTTGGCGCGGCGATCCTCACGGCTCTGTGCGTGCTCGCTTCCGCGTGGTGTTCGGCTCAGTACCGCATGACTCCCCGCGTGGTGGTCCAAGCGCTCGACGAAGGCGCGCGCGGCGCGGTGGGCGTGGGCGCGGCCTGCGTGATCATCGGCATCATCATCGGCACGGTATCCCTCACCGGACTCGGCCTGACCTTCGGGTACGAGGTACTCAAGTACGTGGGCGAAGGCCAGCTCTACCTCGGCGGCCTGTTCGTCATGATCATGAGCACCATCCTCGGCATGGGCGTGCCCGGCGTGGCGGCCTATGTCATCGTTGCGGCCGTGGCGGTCCCGGTGCTCACGGGCGTGGGCGTGATGCCGATGGCGGCGCACATGTTCTGCTTGTTCTACGCCTGCCTCTCCAACATCACGCCGCCGGTCGCCATGTCGTCCTATGTGGCGGCGGGCATTGCGCATTCGGATCAGACCCGCACGTCCCTCATTGCGGTAAAGCTCGGCCTGACCGGATTCATCCTGCCCTTCTTTTTCCTGAACAACCCACTCCTGCTGTACAGCTCGGCCAATCCGGCTCTGGCGACGCTGTGGGCGTTCGCCACGGCCTGTCTCGGGGTGAGCGCGCTGGCCGCCGGGTTGCAGGGCTGGCTGTTCGGGCCCTGTAATTCCGTCATGCGCGGCCTGCTGCTTGTGGCGGCCTTTCTCGCCATCGATCCCGGCCTCAAGACGGACCTTGCAGCGCTCGCCCTGTGCGCCGTGGCAGGTGTGTGGAGTTGGAAGGAGAGAGGGAAGGGGTAGGGATTAGTGGGAATTGGAGGTGAGGCGGCGCGAAGGGAGTCCCTGTCGCCCCATGGAAAAGCTGGAATGAAAAAAACTGTCAGATGAAGGTGTAGGCGGGGATGGGAAAGTTATGGAAAGAGCCGGTTGGGAAGTCTTCCGTGCCGAGAGGAGCCGGAGCTTTATGGATATCCCGATAACAAATGCAACATGCAAAACGAGGAGAACGTCATGAAAAAATGGTCCATGTTTTTGGCTGCTGCGGCGTGCGCGTGCGTATTGGCCTCGCCCCTTCAAGCTGCGGAGCGCAAGAAAGTGAATATCAGCTTTCCCACGGCGGCGACGACCGGGGCGTTGTACCCCCTCGGCGCGGGCATCGCCAATTTGTGGAATACCAAGCTTGGTTATGTGAACGCGCGGGTGCAGGCCTCCAACGGCGGCATTCAGAACCTCAACCTGCTCAAAGCCGGGAACGCGCAGGTTTCATTCGCCGTGTCGAGCATTACCTATGAGGCGCTCAACGGCGAACGCGGGTTCAAGGACCGCGCCTACAAGGACGTCCGCGTATTGGCGGGCCTGTACTATAACCCGAACCAGGTCGTGGCCCGTGCCGACAGCGGCGTGGCTTCGCTGGCGGACTTCAAGGGCAAAAGTTTCGCGCCGGGCGCGGCGGGCGGTACGACCGAAGTGGAATCCCGCATCCACTTCACCGAAACGGGGCTCAAGTATCCCGACGACATCAAAGCCCATTTCGTGGGCTTCACCGAATCCATCGACCTGATGCGCAACAAGCAGCTTGACGGCGTATGGATCATGGCCGGGATGCCCACCGCCGCCGTCACGGAAATGTGCTCCACCGCCAACGGCAAGCTCGTGGGCATGGACGACGAGCTGATCGCCAAGGTACAGGCGAAGTATCCGTGGTATTCCAAATTCACCATTCCGGCGGGAACCTATGACGGGCAGACCGAACCCGTCCAGACCACGGCCGTCAAGATGCTTCTCCTCACCGATGCTTCCATGCCCGACGATGTGGTGTATGATCTTGCCAAAACCTTCTGGGAAAACCTTGATTCTCTCGGCAAGGCCCATGCCGTCATGAAAACCGTCACCAAGGAAATGGCCGTCAGCGATCTTTCCGGTATCCCGCTCCATCCCGGCGCTGAAAAGTACTACCGCGAAATCGGGTTGCTGAAATAAAACTCCCATCCGCGTTTTCCGGGAGGTATCTTCCGTATCCGCACCATCCCCGTTCTTCGCACACCAACACGAAATGGGGCCTCCAAACGGATAGAAGCAACCACCGAAGACTACAAAAAACATGGAAAGGAAGGCTCCGCCGTGTTCCCTGCATGAGCGGAAACGCGGAAATAAGGAAGAAAACCTTTCCTCCAATAAGAGAGGCACCCGATCCGAGGGATCGGGTGCCTCTCTTATTGCTCTTTCCAACGACTTTCCTCATATCCCCTCAATGTTCGCCAAGCCAACACGTTCAACGCCCTGCCTCAACACGAAAAATCAAGGGAAAAACACCATCAGGGAATTCAATAAAAAGGGGAAGAGATTAGAGGGAGGGGGAAGGGAACCTTTAAAAAGGTTCCCTTCCCCCTCCCCCGCTTCTCTCTTCGTTACGCCCCGCGTGCGGCAAGCTCACGCTTAAGGGCGCGGGCGAGCTGATCAGGGCAGGACGTGGGCTTGCTGCCGCACTGGATCCCTTCAAGCCGGGAAATGACGGCTTCGGCGGGAAGCCCTTCAGCAAGGCGGGCGACGGCTTCAAGGTTGCCGGGGCAACCGCCCGCGAAACGGATGCCGGTCACGCGGCCGTCATCGGTGATATCATACTGGAGCGCGCTGGAACACACGCCCATAAGTGGAGCAATAGCCATGAAAACAAATCCTTATACAATCAAAATGTGACCAGAAAACGCGGAACCGCGGGTCCCGCAATCCCGATATCCCGAACCGGGAAACCCCGCAACAAAAGACCATCCCGCAAAACGCCGGGACAAGGGCCTTAGCTACGGAAAAGATCGGAGAGCGTGTTAATCGTCATCGCGGTCATCGTCGCGGCGATCATCCTGGGAACGGGAGTTCCTTGGCATACGCGACGGATTGGAATCCCGGCCGATTTCCCCGCCATTCCAGCGGAAGCCGTATTGCCGCGGCTGCACGATGCGCCCAAACGAATGCCCGACACTGTCCACGGACTTGACCAGGTCGTCAAGGTTCTCCAGCGCTTCCGAAGCATCTTCCAGCGGTTCTGCGGCATGAGCCGGATACGCGTACAGAACGCCGAGGACGGCCAGAGCGGGAAGCCATTTTACAAACACGGTAAACTCCTTGTTCGGTTGCACGGCACAGAGAGCGCCGGTCAGCAGCATACTCCAAAACGGGCCGGGGGAAAACAGGGCGGAAAAGAAAGCTGCTTTATCAACAAGAACACTATGATAGCGTCGAAAGGAAAGGGTACGTGCGGGAACTTTGCGGCATGAGGCGGGACATGCCGGGGCGAAGGCGGGCAAGCCGCTTCTGTGAAAGCAGTCGGCGCAATGGGCAAATGCGGATATTGCGCCCAAGAACGCAACATTGCGTAACAGCCCAAAATTGGTGCTGGAACACGGAAAACCCACCCAATAGCACCCTTGACCCAAAATCGATTTTGCGGGAACACGGAATGGGCGTTTTTACGCATGACATGATACGAGGTGCGATATGGCTCATCATTATTCCAATTCCCTTTATGACCGCCTTGCGGATCGGCTGAACCAGTTCCCGCAGGGCGCGCCGCTTTCCGACAGCCTCTTTGCCATTCTGAAAATCCTCTTTTCCGAAAAAGAAGCCGGGCTGGTGGCGCAGCTGCCCATCAAACCCTTCACCGTAGACCGCGCCGCCGCAATCTGGAAGCTCGACAAGGCCACCGCCCAGAATATGTTGGAAGACCTCGCGGGACGGGCCATGCTGCTCGACATGGAGCAAAACGGCCAGCAGATGTTCTGCTTGCCCCCGCCAATGGCCGGGTTCTTTGAATTTTCCATGATGCGCGTGCGCGGCGATGTCAACCAGAAAGCGCTGGCGGAACTGTATTACCAGTATCTCAACGTCGAAGAGGATTTCGTCAAGGCGCTGTTCGTCGAGAACGGGACGCCGCTTGGCCGCATCTTCGTACAGGAAGCCGCGCTCCCGCAGGACGGCAAGCTCGAGGTCCTCGATTACGAGCGCGCTTCACACATCATCAAGACGGCCTCGCACATCGGCGTCAGCATGTGCTACTGCCGCCATAAAATGCAGCATCTCGGGCGGGCGTGTGATGCCCCAATGGACATCTGCATGACCTTCAACACCTCGGCCCGCTCGCTCATCAAATACGGCCACGCCCGGCAGGTGGACGCCGCCGAGTGCCTTGATCTGCTCGCCGTGGCGCAGGGGCACAACCTCGTCCAGTTTGGCGAAAACGCCCGTGAAGGCGTGAACTTCATCTGCAACTGCTGCGGGTGCTGTTGCGAGGCACTGCTGGCGATCAAGCGGTTCGCCATCGCCCGGACCATCCATTCCAACTTCATCGCCCGCGCCGGGAACGATTGCCGGGGGTGCGGCAAGTGTGAAAAGGTCTGTCCGGTCAATGCGATCCACATGGAAGACGGTCCGGCCGGCAAGCGCTTCGCTTTCGTCGATCCCGAGCGCTGCATCGGGTGCGGCGTGTGCGTGCGTTCCTGTGCCTTCGGCCAGCTTACGCTCGAAGCCCGGCCCGAACGCGCCATCACTCCCCTCAATACCGTGAACCGCGTGGTCGCCATGGCCGCCGAACGGGGCATGATCAAGGAACTTCTCGAAGACAACGACGCGATGGGCAATCATCGGATCATGGCGGCGGTCATCGGGGCGATCATGAAGCTTCCCGGTGCGCCGAGGGCGCTCGCCGTGGCGCAGCTCAAATCCCGCTATCTGGAAAACCTCATCGGCAAAATGGGATGACGGAAGCGAAAGGCCCAAAAGGCCAGCTAGCGATGGTTCGCAAAGCATCGCCCGCTGGCCTTTTCTTTTTCCTGGTTGCACGCGGCATCGGGAGTACCGCGCAAGCCTTGGACGCGGGATGGCCCCGCTCCCCCGCACGGCGCGGCTTTTCCGGCAATCCCGATACACTTTGTTACATTCCGCTGCATTCGGCACATCCTCATGAAACATTCCACGGGTAGTTTCGCTTCCACAGGGCAACGAGCCCTAAAGGAGCAACTACCATGTTGAAGCATACATCTTTGATCGTCGCCGGGGCTCTCGTCCTCGGAATGGGGATTTCCACCGCCTCTTTCGCTGAAATGCCTTCTCTGGACAGCCAGTCCTACACGTGGCCCGGTTCCACCATCAACACCAGCAGCGATACCGACAAGATCGCGCCCGATCCGAAGACCGGCAAGCGGCCCGGCATCCTTGACTGGGAGGGCATGGGTGCCGATGTGTCGAGGCATCCCGACAAGCCCGGCCATGATCCCAAGAACTGCGGCATCTGCCAGTAGCCCTTTCCGGGGGAAAATGCCGTCCTCCGGGAAAGTTCCCCGCGTCCCCTCGGTCGTAACGGGCCATCCTCAAGGGGGGGGCGCTGAGGAACCCCTCACCTCCGGACGGGCCGAAGACAAGGCATCTCCGGTTCCGTCCAAGAGGAATCTTTCTTTTTGCCTGCAAATGGAGCATGATCGGATTGCCCCGGACAGGGCCATCCGGCGACACGGCCACCGTTGGCGGATCGGAAGGCCCGGCGGGATGGGAGGTAAACCGTGCCAGACCAAACACGCCTTCTCGTCGTTGACGACGACGCGGACATCCGTGAACTGCTCTCCGCCTACCTCGCCCGTTACGACATGACCGTCGAAACCGCGGCGGACGGCGCGGGGCTTTTCGAAAAGCTCGATCATGCCCACTTCGATCTCATCATTCTCGACATCATGCTCCCCGGCGAAGACGGCCTCAGCCTGTGCCGCCGCCTTCGGGGAACCTCGGCGATCCCGGTCATTTTCCTGACCTCGCTGGACAGCTCCACGGATCGGGTCGTCGGGCTTGAACTCGGCGCGGACGACTATGTGGTCAAACCGTTCGATCCCCGCGAACTGCTCGCCCGCATCCGCACGGTCCTCCGCCGCGCTTCCGACAAGGGGCAGGCCGCGGCGCAGTCAGATATACGCCGTTTCGCCGGATGGACCCTCAACGTCCGCTCCCGCGAGCTTTCGCAGGGTGACGAGCGGATTGCCCTCAGCGACGCGATGTACCGGCTGCTGCTCGTGTTCCTTGACGAGCCGTTCGCCGTATTGAGCCGCGAGTATCTGTTGCGGCAAACGCAGGGGCGCGACGCCGACGTATTCGATCGCAGCGTCGACATACAGGTGAGCCGACTGCGCGGGGTGCTCAAGGATACGGGCACGTCCAAAATCATCAAGACCGTACGCGGCGGCGGGTACATGCTTTCCGTCGACGTGGAGCACGACGCGTGAACCTTGACCGCCTGCTTCCGAAAACCTCCTTCGGACGCTTTTTCCTGATCAACGTGATCAGCCTCGCCCTATTCTGGCTGCTCATCCAGCCCATGGCCAACTACTGGCGCAACCAGGCCCTGTTCCGCATGGTGGCCTCGAACGAAAGCCGCCTCTTCCTCACCCATATCCGCCTGCTGGACAAACTGCCCACGATTGCCGAGCGCAACGGGCTGTTCAATCCGAATGACGACGTATTCTCGATCCGGGTTTCGCACTTGCCGCCGGATATGCCGCGGGACGGCTCGAACTGCTCGCAGAGCCTGCGGAGACGCCTCGAGCGGGCATTCAAGCAGGAAAACATCCGGTATACGGACCTCCTGACCCGTATCGTGGTGTCACATGCACCGATCACGGTCATGGGCAGTGAAGAAAAGTACAGCGATCTCGAAACGTTTTTGACGCACCACTATATGCAGGCCGAAATCGCCCTGCGCAGGCCCGACGGGATCTGGATTTACGCCAAGCACCAGATAGAAATCATGCCGCAAAACCGGCTGTGGCTGAATACGGCGGCGCTGGCGATAGAATTCCTTCTGGTCATGAGCGGGGTGGCCTTGGCGCTGAACTGGCTGCTGCGGCCCTTGCGCAAGCTGGTGGCGGCAACCGACCGCTTCGGCAGGACGCAGGAGATCACGCCGCTGCGGACGGATTCCGGGCCCGTGGAAGTACGCGAGGCCGCATCCGCGTTCAACAGGATGTTTTCGAGTATTCAGCGATCATTCGAGGAACGGGAACGCTTCCTGACGTCGTTTTCGCATGACCTGCGCACCCCGTTGACCCGGCTGCGGTTGCGGCTCGAACAGGTGGCACAGGACGATCTGCGGGAAAAGCTGTGCGCCGACGTGGACGATTTGACCGATACGCTGAACCGTACGATTACGTTTTTGCGGAGCGCGCGGAGCATTGAAGACGTCCGGCGGCCGATTGCGGTGATGCCGCTGCTGGAAGCTCTGGTGGAGGACAGGCAGGGCATTGGGGAGCAGGTAACGCTGAACGGGAACACGGCCGCCGTGCTTTTAAGCTGGAACCGGTTGCGGAGCGCCTTTGAAAATGTCGTGGACAACGCGCTGCGCTATGGAGATTGCGCCGACATTGAGGTCCACCACGAAAGAGACTCCGAAGGCAGGGAGTGGCTGTACATCGACTTCCGGGACAACGGGCCGGGCATCCCCGAAGAAAAGCTTGAATTCGTATTGGAGCCGTATGTGCGACTGGAGACATCGCGTAACCGGAAAACAGGCGGGCATGGGCTTGGGTTGTCCATCGTGCGCAACCTCGTGGAAGCGAGCGGAGGCAGGGTGCTCCTCATGAACCGCCCGGAAGGGGGGCTTCTGGTCAGGATGCTGTTCCCGCTCTAGCCACGCCGGGCGCCCTTCATGGGTGAACCCGCGGGAAAAACCAAGGGCATTGGCCCCATATTCGGCCTTCCGGCCGTCTTTTGCCTGCTTTCATAAAAAAACACGGCCAGCCAAATTTTTTGGTGGGCTTTTTCTTTTTCAGGCACAAAAAAACGATATGCAACGAAAATAGCCCTGTTCGCTCAAAAGTTTCTAGACCTTTCCGGCAATCGGGCCTACTCTAAAAAGGAGTCTATCCTATCTCAACATCAACCGCCTTTACCCATGCCAGACACCACCGCTTACAATTTAAGCAGGACAGGCACCATCTCTTCTTTGTTTTTTAAAAACTTGTGGGTGCTCTTTTCCGCTATCTTCGTCGTCAGTCTGATCGGGACTCTGTTCACGACGTATTTGTTCATGAAAAGCACCGCGGTGGAATCCACACGCTTCCTTGCCGACGATCTGACTTCCCAGCTGAACACGGTCTATTCACTGCTGGAAGGCATGAGCGAGCAGCCGCTGATCAAGGATACATCCATCCCCGTGCAGGAACGCGCCGCATCCATGAAAACGTATGCGGACGCTTTCGGCTTCTGGATGATCGGCGTCGTCGATCCCGACGGGACCATTTCGAGCACCTTGCGGCCCAAAACCGGCAAGGTGCAGCGCGGCTACATCCCCCGCATCATGGCTTCTGGAAAACGGGAAATCAGCGATCCGTTCCCCGCCGGGGCCACCGGGGACATGACCTACAGCCAGTTTATGCCCATCAAGAAAGACGGCAAGGTCGTCAGCATCTGTTTCGTCACCACGCCCCTTTCCCTGCTCAGTGAACGCGTTACCCGCCGCGACCATACGGGAAACGGCTACTACCTGATGCTCAGCAGCACCGGTTCCCTCATCGCGCATCCCAATCCCGCAATGAGCCTTACGCACATCAGGGATCACGTCGCGGGCGAACGGTTCCTCTACGGCAGCAGCCGGGAAACCTTCCTCCGCGACATCAAAAGCGATCAGCCGGGGACGTTCATCAGCATTTTTAGGAATACGCTCTACTTCACGGCGTTCATGAACATACCCGAAACAGGCTGGACGCTCATCCACCGGGTCAAAATCCTGCCGACGGTCAAGTACATGCTGCTGGCCTTTTTCACACAGACGCTGCTGTACACCCTGCTGTTCGTGGTGCTCTATCGCTACGGGCGTACCGCCATTTCGCAGGAACTCAGGCCGGTGGACAACATCCTGCGGCAAGTCGAAGAGCTGAACAGAAGCGTCAATGCCGCCGACAGCATCACGGAAGAGGATGTGTTCAACATCATCAACATCAGCCGCAAAGGGTTGTACGACGCCCTTACCGGGCTGCCTACGCGCAACCTCTTCCGCCAGCGGGTCAACGACACCATCGAAAAGATGCCGGGCAGGCTATTCGGGGTCTTCATCCTCGACATGGACAACCTTAAGGCCATCAACGACCATCTCGGGCATGAGGCGGGCGATAAGGCCATCCGGAGCTTCGCCTCGACCCTCAAAGAATTCCCGGAACGCCACTTCGGGCTGGCCTGCCGTTACGGGGGCGACGAATTCGTCCTGTTCATCCCGCTGGACACACCTTCCGATGCTTCCGCCCTAGCCCGGGAACTCCTCGAAACCCAGCACGGGAGCATCGTCGGGAACGATGTGGTTTATGCCTACGGTACGAGCATCGGGGTCAGTTTCTACCCGCTTTCCGGCACATTCGACGAAGCCCTCCACATGGCGGACACGGCTTTGTACTCCTCCAAACGGAGCGGCAAGGGAACATTCACCTGCCTTCCCTCCCATGCGGAATGCCTTTAATCCCTTCCCTAGCCGGAATCGCCGCTTTCCCGTCCCGAAAGGCATCCTGCACAGCTTCCTGAAAAAATCCGGCGTCCGCACGCGCCTGCAAAGGGAATCCTCACTCCGTGGCCTGCCTCCGCGATGAGTGGTTTTGCCCGCTCCAGAGATCGAAGGCCCCATATGCCTTCGGACACGGGAAAAGCCCCCGCCTTCGGCGGCGCTGGGCGGGGACGGCTCCCGATGGGAAAGCTTCGCGGGCACAGTCCCGGGTGGTGGAAAACGCCTCGGGCCGCCGGGCCATCCGAAAGCGCCGCCTCAACCCGCTCCGAGGGAAAAGGGCCGAAGGCGGGCCAGTTCCTCACGCAACCGCCCGTTTTCCTGCAGCAGCTTACGGTTTTCGGCGTAGAGTTGACGGTTTTCTACGGAAAGCTCCCGGCGCTCGGTGCGTTCCTCATCCAATTCCTTCAGCACCAGAGGGCACTGGCGGCAGCCACATCCTGAAGAAGGATATTCCTTTGATTGTTCGCGCATTACACCGCGCCCGAACAGCAACCACTCGGGAGAGACATCAAAAATGGTACATACATTAATGATAAACGCCAAATCTGGCATATTGGCGCCCCGTTCGTACCTCCCAAGCGTGGTGAGCGGCGTCCGCAGACGTGTGGCAAATTCGCTCTGTGTCATGGCGCCCCGTACGGCCTTCAGCCGTTCCTGCAATGATTCCATAGGCAGCGTGCATCCAAAGCCCGCAGCCCCTCTGCTTTTCTCCGGCAGGGCGCACCATCGGATCGTCGTTTCCGGATCCGGCCGGAAAATTCCATTTTTGATTGACAATAATCCAAAAATGGTTAATAAAGGGCGTGGGCGGTTGAGAAATGATGTGACAACAGAACTCTACCGAACCCCTACCAAATGATCAACGTACACCCCAAGGAGTGTGGCCGAACAGGACCCTCTCTTCTCCGCCTCAACAGTCTCCCCAACAGCGCCTGTACCCTTATCCGGGCAAGCGCGGCATGTTGTGCCTCCAGGTGTGTCGGCAATACATGAATATATATACAACCTATTCTGTATTTGCTCTTTAGCGCGGAGCATGTTAATTCCTGTCTGTCATGAAGAGACACACCTGTAAGGACGTTCAATGACAAGGCAAGTTCAGAATCCGTTGACTTGCGCCTCTCCTTCGGACGAGGTTTCTGAGGTTGCAGCCTCCTCTCAACGGCGCGATACAGCCCTGCAAAGGACCGCATCTTCACTTAATCTCTACAAGATCATTGGGGATAGCTCATCCGAAATCGTCTGGGAACAGGCCTCCGCGCCGAATGCGGACTGTATTTTTTCCGGTGATCCCCGCTTTGCCTGCGCCAACAAGTGCCTCACCGTCGAAGAAGCTTACGAAACGGTTCACCCCGACGATCAGCCGCTGCTCCGTTCCGACATTGATTCGCTCCATTCCGGAGAGCAAGACTCTTTTTCGCGCCGTATCCGCGCCCTTGGCTGCGACGGGAGCTGGATTCCCGTGGATGTCTGCGCCCGGAGCCTGCGCGACAACAATAGGACGCCCCTTTACCTTATCGGCGGCTTTAAGGGCATCTCCAACCTTCCTCCCGTCTCCTCCGCTATCGCGTCATCCCGCGATCCCCTCATATCCGACATTATCTGGGAACGTTTCGTTTCCGGGGGCGGCTTCGCCATTTCCGACGGTGTGGAACGGTTCCTCGGCCATCCGCGCCACCACTTCAGGAGCGTGGAGGACCTTGTCTGCCTGCTTCACCCCAGTGATCTTGCCATCGTCCACGAACGCATGAAAGCCGTGAGCAGCCTGACCGGCTGCGACTGCCTCTCCGTCCGGATGCGCCATAATGACGGCACATGGCGGCAAGTCGAGGCTCGGGTGGTCGTCTTGCGCGGCCGGGCCGGTGAAGACAGGATCATCGGCGCACTCAAGGACATCACCCCCAAGGCCGTGCGGGATCTCCCGTCGCTCCAGCCCGCGCAGATTTCATCCTTGACGGGGTTGTACACGCTCGAAGCCGGGCAAGCCATTATTGAAAAAAACCTTCTCACAGGCCTCAACCTGCAGGCTCTCATCCTCGTGGATTTCCGCAACCTCGACGAGATCGAGCAGCGTCACGGCAATCGCTGGAAGAACCTTTTTCTCCAGCACGCGGGGGCCATCCTCCGCAACCTCGCCCGCGAGAACGATGTTCCCATCCACTGCCGCGCCGGTTCGTTCATCCTGTTTGCGGATCAGTACGAGTCCTTCCGTGAGGTGACCGACCTCACCCGCAACCTCCAGCGGACGCTCGGAGCCGTCTGCGCGTTCGACGGCGAATCCGATTCCGTGGAATTTTCCATCGGCATCGCCGTCGCGCCCTATGATGCCCTCACTTTTTCCGGCCTCGTAGACCGCGCCGCTCAGGCGTGCAGCCAGCGTTCGGGCGTCAACTTCTACGACAAACAGGCCGCCGATCGTTTCCGGCTTGACTCGGAGCTCCTCGAAGAGGAACGGCGCCGCGAAAAAGAGCAAATGCGCGAAGCCCTCCAGACCATCATGGATAACGTGGACGCCTACCTCTTCGTCGTCCACCCGTTCCGCCATGAGGTTCTGTTCGCCAACCGCCAAATCCGCAGCATCCGGCCCGAATGTGTGCCCGGTTCAGTCTGCTACCGTTCCTTTTTCCGTTTCGACAAGCCCTGCGTCGACTGTGCGATCCTCAAAGGGCGGGATTGCCTTATCGAAAAGGACGGCCAACAGATTTATCTCCAGCTCCGCCATAAAAAGATCCGGTGGCTCAACGATGAGATGGTCTACCTCGTCAGCGGCACCGACATCACCGAACGTATGCTCCATGCCCGCAAGCTTGAGCACATGGCCTATCACGATTCCCTGCTCGACATCCCCAATCGGCAGGCCGCGCTCAGGAACCTCCAGCACATGCTGCGCGAGGGCAAGCGTTGTGCCGTCGTCCTGTTCGACATCAGCGATTTCAAGCTGTTCAACGAAACCTTCGGCCACGCCAAGGGCGACCTGCTGCTCAAGGACGTGAGCCTGTCCATCGCCCGTTTCGTGCCTGAAGGCAGCCTCTACCGTTCCGGAGGGGACGACTTCCTTGTCCTGCTTTCCGGCGCTGACGGCCCGCAGGCCGAACGCCTCGCCCAGTCCGTCAGGAACTCCTTCCTGCGCGTGCTCACCATTGAGGATCTCGAATACACCTGCAACATCGACGCCGGGATCAGCATTTCACCCCAACACGGGACCAATCCAAGCACCCTCATCACCCATGCCGAGCTCGCCCTTGCCGAAGCCCGCAAGGAAGGCCGGGGCATCTACCAGTTCAACAAGGAACTCGATCAGATCCTCTCCCGCAAGAAGCTGCTCCAGATCCTTATCCGATCCGCCCTGGCCAACGGCGACTTTGAGGTGCATTTCCAGCCGGTCTTCGAGATCAGCACGGGCTTGTTCCGCAAGGCCGAGGCCCTGTTGCGTCTGCGGGACGCTGCGGGCAGCTTTATTTCACCCGCCGAGTTCATCCCTGTAGCCGAAGAGACCGGCCTCATCGTGGATGTCGGGTATCTTGTGCTCGATACCGTCTGCCGCCAGCTGTTGAGCATGGCGAGCGTAGCGGGGCTTCCTTTCCAGATCGCCGTGAACATTTCCGCCATCCAGCTTCTCCAGACCAATTTCGTCAGCAGGGTCGTGGAGATCATCCAGTATCACGGCATCAACCCGCAGCAGCTTGAATTTGAAATCACCGAGAGCGTGCTCATCAATTCCTTCGAGCAGGTCAAGGGCGTCATGCAGCAGCTGCGGGACAAGGGCATCCGGTTTGCGCTCGATGACTTCGGCACGGGCTACTCCAGCCTGAGCTATCTGACCCACCTTCCCATCAGTACCCTCAAGCTCGACCGCTCGTTCATCAGGAATCTCGAAACATCCGAAAGCAACCGGCAGGTATGCAAGGCCGTCATCGACATCGCCCGCCACTTCAATATGGCGATCGTCGCCGAAGGTGTTGAAAACGCGGAACAGTCTAAAATCATTTCAGAACTTGGAGCAACAAGCATACAGGGCTTCTACTATGCCCGGCCCCTGCCCGGCGGCCAGCTTGTTCCGTGGCTTTCGGAACATGAAGATCACGATATCCCAACGCCCGAACAAGACAGGCCGAGAGAGAGAGAGAGAGAGAGAGAGAGAGAGAGAGAGAGAGCTCTGGACACAGCCAAAGCTGAATGGCCTGCGCTCCTGCCCCTCCGGGGGAAGCGATGAGGAGAGCGGGTCTTTTCACGCAGGCGAGAAAAGATACGTGATGCCGCACGGTTTTCAGGCTGGGCAAGTTCTCCCTGTTATAGTGGATGACGCGGTATCTTCCCTGCTTTCCGATCTAGAGCCCAGGGTTCAAATGGCAGATACGGAACTGCTGGGAAACTGCGGTATTTCCATGCATGATGGAGCGGTAAGCGGTCTTGTGGAGCCGTATCGGATCGATTGCCTCGCCGCTCTTCAAGATCACCGGGAAAGGCGACGCGATGCCGCCGTTGCGCAATCCGGCCCCTCAACAACTCCCACCTTGCTCTCTGCCCGTCCGGCGCTGTGCCCGGATGAAGGAACCGCCGAAAACAGCATCATATCCGGGCTCGGGCCTGAGCGAGAACCAGCCGCTTCCTGTATCCAATCCACAGATCGACTGCCCCCCTCTCCTGAAGGGAGCGCACCACCCTGCATTCCCCGATTTCCGGGTTCTTCGGCTGTGTCTCCGGATCTGTCATCACAACAGGGATATCCTCCCGACATGCAGCTTTTCCCACCGGATTTGAACAAAAAAGTTCTATTATCTGAAGATGCTAGAGAGAGAGAGAGAGAGAGAGAGAGAGAGAGAGAGAGAGAGAGAGAGTTCTGGACTCCGCCAAAACTGATCGGGGCACGGGCCGCCTTCCGGGCTGAGCCACTTTCCCTTTCCCCAGACTCTCTTCAGGATATAAACCATGTCCAATAGCCCCATTTCTTCCAGCAGGATCGACAGCAAAGACGAATCCTGGCTCCTCCTGTTGTCCGATCCCTCGGCTGAAAAAGCTAAAATGCGGTCAAAGCTGGTTTTCTTTAGCTGCTGTACCTTGATGACCATGATCCCCGCCATTGCCGCGCTGGTGCTCTATCCCTTGGGGCAAGTCTTTGCGGCGCTTATCTCCCTCATCCTCGCCGGCGCCGGGCTCGCGGGGGGATTCTGCCTTTACGTCAACCGGATGCTCCGGCCCACCCACCATATTGCCACAGCCATCGAGCGGTTCCGCAGGGGAGATTCCGCCGTGCGTTGCCCGGAAAAGGCTCCGGGACTGCTCGGACTGCTCGGAGAACGCGTCAATCTCTTCCTCTCCCAAATTCAGGAAGGGCGCAAAGAACTCATGCGCGTGGCTCCCCACATCGATATAATCGCCCACAACCTCCCCGGGGGCCTGCTCTGCTGTGCCGAGGATTTCGAGCTGCGCTTCGTCAGTGACGGCATGTTGCGGCTCTTACGCTGTTCCCGCGAGGAAATCACGGGCCGCTACGGAAACAACTGGAAGAACATCGTCCACCCCGACGATTTCGCCTTCACCGTGGCCCACCTTGATGAGCAGCGCAAGATCCAGCCTGAATACCGGCTCAGTTACCGTATCCAGCGCGCGGACGGCTCATCCTGCTGGGTGATGGAAAGTTCCCGGCTGACGGTCAACGCCGACGGCGTCCCGGAATATGTTTGCATCATTATCGACGATACGGAACAAAAGATCATCGAGAACCGCCGCATCGCCGTGGAGCGGCAATACCGCCGGGCACTCCAGTCCGTGTGCGAAATGCTCATTCAGGTGGATCTCACGAACGATCTCGTGTTGTCCGAATACGTGCGCTGGGGAGCCTCTTCCCGGTTCCCCCGGGGCGAGAACTACAGCCAGTGCTGTGTGGAATTCATGCAGGAATGTGTCCATCCCGACGACAGGGGGACATTCAGCGCGGCGTTCTGCCGCAAGAACCTGCATCTCCAGAATATGGATGAGGACGCGCCCGTCACATACCTTGAATACCGCATTAAAGAACCTTCGGACAACTATCACTGGGTCGCGGGCACGCTGGTCCCGCTCGAAGACGAAGCCACGCACACGATCACCGCGATCTCCTACGTGGTGGACATCGACGAACGCAGACGCCGCGAAGACGCCGTCATCGACAAATCCCGCCGTGACGGTTTGACCGGGCTGCTCAACCGCAACGCCATGTTCGAGCTCATTGCCTCCACACTCGAAGGCCTAGGGCACAAGGGGCGGCATTCGCTGTTCATGATTGATCTCGACAATTTCAAGGCAATCAACGACAACTTCGGGCATGTCTTCGGCGACGCGGTGCTGCGCGAGGTGGCGGACGGCATCCGCTCCGTCTTCCGTCCCACGGACGCGCTGGCGCGCATTGGCGGAGACGAGTTCCTTGTGTTCCTCGAAAATGTGGACAAGCCGGACGTCCTCGCCAGAAAAGCCGGCGAAGTGGTCAGCACTCTGCACAAGTCCTATATCGGCCCCGGCCAAAACTTCCCTCTCTCGTGCAGCGTCGGCATTTCCGTCTACCCCGACGACGGGCGCACCGTCATCGACCTCTTTAAGAGCGCCGACGCCGCCATGTATGCCTCCAAACAGCACGGCAAGGACCGCTATTCCTTTAGGGAAACCTGATCTCTCTTTTTATTTTTTAAAAATTAAAATAAATTAAATAGGATACAAGAACATAACACTGTACAATCCCATACTGTCGCAAAAGTGGACGCATTTTCTCTGTGCGCCAAAAATGTTGGACTGCGTTGGTTTCCTTAAAAAATAAATACAATATATTGTTTTTACTCTATTAGTAATAAAAATTAAACTTCAAATTTTCTTTTCTTTTCCGCATAGACCTGCACAGCGTGGCATTCCCCGCCAACTGCGCTGCCCATGAATATTGGTGTGCAACAAGAGTACAGTTTACCGTTGCATTCTTCCGAGATGGCACAAAACCGACCTCGGAAAAGCCCGGGGGCGGGGTGGATGAGTGCTTTTTGTTTAGAGCACCTTTTATGCTCATTTTTCTATTTCGGCAATGGTTCAATGTAATTTATAGTACTTACAGAAATAGATTCTTTTCCTGTTGGGGTGATCACTTCTAACATTTCTCCGAATCGAGTAGCTCTAACAGCATGGATAGACTCTTTTGACATTATATTTGTATGAATTATATATTCGATAGGTGGTATTTTTTTATATATAGTTGAACTCAGAACACAGGCAAAAAACCATGCCAGACATGAAGATATGAGTGCTATTTTAAATGAGAAGCTCAAATAATTACAAATTATAAAATGAGATATTGATATCATCAATAAAATAAAAATAAACAAAATACTCATATTATATAAATAGTTTAAACCACAAATAATTATAAAAATAAACATACAAAATAGACTAAATTTGATACTCTTTTTTAAATTATATATAAAACGATATATAAAACGAACTAGCATATACCGTCTAGATATTATTACACAACTACATATTATTGTTAGTAAAATAATAATAAAAAATTCAATACTCATATATAAAGAAACATCTGCTTGTTCACAAAGCACCGATAAATAAGTTGGTAATCCCTGAAAGACTCCGTATGCTAAAGTATTTTTACACCCTATCAGTACAACTGCCCAGATAGCTAACATTGCTGCCCCTTCTCCGGCGTTAATTTTCTCTTGTACTTTTTTGGGATAATATTTTGTTTCATTGCCTAATACATAATTATAAAATCTCATAATCGCTCCTCCTATTGTGTTAGTTTTTTAACCTTGTAATACTTAACATAATGATAACTAATTTTCTATAATAAACCATTCTGTCGTAATACGTGAATATTCCTCAGAAAGCTCAATACCGATGCACGTTCGGCCCGTATCCCGTGCCGCTTCAGCCGTGCTCCCGCCGCCGATAAAGGGGTCGAGCACCGTCCCGCCTTCCGGGACCACTTCCATAAGTTCCCGCAGGAGCTCAACGGGCTTGCTCGTCAGGTGGTTCTTTTTCTTGTGGTCCACCGTATGCGCGTACAGCCCGGGCAGGCACCGGGGGCCGCGGTAGCCCAGCCGTCCCTTGCTGGCGAAGATCACAAACTCGGCCTCCCTGCGGAACTCCCCGCGCAGCGGCCGCCCGGTCCGCTTGTGCCAGACAACGACGCCCCGCCACGTCCAGCCCGCCGCCTGTACAGCGTCAGTCATGGCGGGAAGCTGCCGCCAGTCCGAAAACATGAGCAGGGGCGATCCGTCCCTGGCCACGCGCCAGCACTCGGCAAGCCACAGCGTAGCCCACATGATGAACGAGCGCTGATCCCGGTTGTCCCCGAACATCGGCGGGTATGTCTTCACTGTCCCGTTGTTCTGATACTTGACCGCGGGATCGGCCTGGCGTGCGGAAAGCATGAGCCCGCCGCTTGAATAGGGCGGATCGGTAATCACGGCATCCACGCAATGAGGGGGAAAGGACTGCAAAACGGCCAGCGCATCCCCCTGGTACAAGGTCAGCGCGGGGTCTTCAAAAAAGGGCTTCATGAATCCTCTTGATGCGGGGCTCTCGGCCCTCTCGTCTGGCGCCCGGGGCGCTCATGCAATCTTATCTGTCCGGACGTTCCGGAACCGGAAGCCCCTCCGCCCGCATGATGCAAGCG
>ERZ838577.2071-NODE-2071-length-23786-cov-21.540559_pt1 | contig 23786 bp, 18 predicted proteins | sample MGYA00519682_ERZ838577 | MGnify/ENA primary metagenome ERZ838577 (study PRJEB31850, sample SAMEA3708838) | human gut metagenome | biome: human gut; feature: human-associated habitat; material: faeces | place: China | collected 2014 ...
TCCATGTGTTCAGCCTAGTTCATAAATATGTGTCCAGGATTCTGGGTACATATCAGTAAATTAGTTCTTCCGGGGTTTCTTATATGTCTTTAATATCAATCAGAGAGTTTACTCATGGCACGGGATTTTTCAGAGCAGGTATTCTGGGCAGCAATTACGGTGCTGCGGAAGGAGCCTTCCTCTAATTTAGCCACAGCAGCAATGGTAGTTCCGGCCGGGGAGCAGACTGCATCCTTTAATTCGCCCGGATGTTTACCGGTCTCTAATACCATTTTAGCTGCACCAAGAACGGACTGGGCAGCAAATTTATAAGCCTGGGCACGCGGCATACCGTCATTAACAGCTGCGTCAGCCATTGCTTCAATAAACATATAGACATAAGCCGGTGAGGAACCACTGACTCCGACTACGGCATCCATAAGACTTTCCGGTACAATTTCTGCTTTACCAAAGCTTTCAAAGAGAGAGACAACCATTTTGGTTTCTTCTTCTGTGATATGCTCATTTGGGGTAATGGCAGACATGGCTTCCTGAACCATAGCCGGTGTATTTGGCATGGTACGAACCAGTTTAATATCTTTGCTGAATAAAGATTCAATCCGTGAAATGGTCTGGCCGGCAGCAATGGCAACTATGATTTTGTCATCGGTTACACAGTCTTTGATTTCTTTGATGACTGTTTCATAAAGATATGGTTTTACAGCAAGAAAAATGATATCGGATTCTACAGCAACAGTCTCATTGTCTAAGGTGGTGCGGATACCATACTGCTCAGAAAGTGTATCCAGTGTGACCTGGGTTTTCGCACTGGCAATCAGGTGGCTGGCAGGAACCAGACCGGAAGAGATAATTCCGCCAATCATGGCACGACCCATATTACCGCTTCCGATAAAACCAATTTTTTTATCTAACATGATGCATTCTCCTTTTATGAAAGGGGATATTCCAGATGCTGCCGGAATATCCCCTTTGGTATTGTCTAAGTATAAGTTTGATTAGAAATCTGTTAAGTCAGCAGCTCTTCTCTCTAAGAAAGCACTCATGCCTTCTTTTTTATCATGGGTAGAGCAGGTTACGCCAAACAGGTTGGCTTCCATTTCAACAGCGTTCTTGATATCCATATCATATCCGTTGTTGATAGCAGCCTTTGCGATAGATACTGCATAGCTTCCTTTAGAGATAATTTTCTCTGCCATAGCCTTTGCGGTTGGCATTAATTCTTCTTTTGCAACAACTTTGTTTACAAGTCCGATGCGGTATGCTTCGTTTGCATCGATGTTATCGCAGGTGAAGATCATTTCTTTTGCACGTCCCATGCCAACAAGACGGGCAAGTCTCTGTGTACCACCGAATCCTGGGATGATTCCAAGACCACACTCAGGCTGTCCGAATACTGCGTTGTCAGAAGCAATACGGATATCACACGCCATAGAAATTTCGCATCCGCCACCTAAAGCGAATCCATTAACAGCAGCAATAGTTACCTGTCTCATATTCATTAATTTAAAGAATGGAACAGAAGCTTTCATACCGAATGCTCTTGCTTCAGCAGCAGAGAAGTTAACCATCTCAGCGATGTCAGCACCAGCAACGAAAGATTTGAATTCGTTACCTTTCTTATCAGCACCACCGGTTAAGATAACGACTTTGATATCGTCTCTTCCCTCGATTTCGGTAAGAACAGTGTTCAGTTCATCCAATGTTTCGGAATTCAATGCGTTTAATGCTGCAGGTCTGGTAATAGTAAGAACTGCAATTTCGTTTTCAACTGTTAAAGTTAAGTTGTTCATGAAATAGGACCCTCCTGATTGATAAATTATTAACAATGTTTCAATACTTATAATGGTATAACTTTTGGTGGGATTTGTCAATAAAAACTGGTATTTTACAGGGATTGTGCTACAATAGGAAAAGACTTGTCATGTGATTACGCAATGGTTTTTGTGAGGAAGCGGATTTTTGGAATTTTAAGCAGCTTTTCTATAGTCTTTTTAGAAATCAGAATGCCACAATTCTACAAAAGCGCTTTTTTCTCTTGGGATAATGCCTGTTTTTCCAATGTTTGACAGTATGCCTTCTAGGGTTCGCCTGAATACGGATATCATTTAGGTGCCTTGCTAGCAGCTCTTGGCATTTCTTTTGTCAACTGGCAATCCTGGCACATGGATGTGCCAGGAAGGCGCATTGGAGCACGGATGTGACTATGCGCCGGTTGCCGGAAAAACAGCTTTATAAGCAGAAATGCCTAGAGCTGCTTAAAGGTGCCTTAGATATCCGTAACAGGCGGACCCTGGAAGGCATCCGGTCAAAGCAGGCGGCAAAACAGACAACAATAAGAAAAAAGCACTTTTAAGAATTGTATACATTCTGCTTTCAACAAAAAATCTTATAGAAAAGCTGCTTAAAATTCGAAAACCACTGCTTCTAAAAAATAATTGCGTAATTACATGACAGGACTTGTACAAAGAGAGGTCAATGAAAATGAAAGATACAAAATCATACTTATCAAAAACCGTACAGGATATGCCGGATTCCGGAATCAAGGATTTTTTTGATGTGGCAAATACCATGGAAGGCGCACTTTCACTGGGTGTAGGCGAACCGGATTTCCCGACACCGGAGCATGTAAGAGAGGCAGCGATTGCTTCTATAAAAAAGGGGGATACCAAATACACCGATAACCGCGGAACGGTAGAGCTGCGTGCAGCGGCAGCGGATTATCTGACAAAATTTGATTTGCATTATGATAAACAGGACGAAATACTGATTACCATGGGAGCCAGCGAAGGAATTGATTTAGCTCTTCGGACACTGGTGAATCCGGGGGAGGAAGTCTTAGTGGCAGAACCTTCCTACGTTTCCTATATTCCATGTATTGAATTATGTGGCGGTGTTCCGGTATCATTAAAATTAAGAGCGGAGAATAAATTCCGTCTGACCAGAGAACAGTTAGAGGAAAAGATAACGGAGAAATCCAAAGTCTTACTGATTTCCTATCCGAACAATCCGACCGGAGCCATTATGGAAAAGGAAGATTTAGAGGCAATCGCAGAAGTGGTAAAGGAACATGATTTGTTCGTGATTACCGATGAAATCTATGCAGAATTAACCTATGGAAAGAAACATGTTTCCATCGCATCCCTTCCGGGCATGTATGAGCGCTGCGTTGTATTAAACGGATTTTCCAAAGCATTTGCCATGACCGGATGGCGTATGGGAATTGCAGCAGGACCAAAGGATGTTATTTTCCATATGAATAAAATACATCAGTTTACAACTATGTCAGCAGGAACCACCAGCCAGTATGCGGCATTGGAAGCATTGACCAGTCCGGTGAGAGATGAAGAGATTGCAGTCATGCGGGAAGAGTATGATGCCAGAAGAACACTGATGGTAGAGGGATTCCGTAAGATGGGATTATCCGTAGCAGAACCGGAAGGCGCATTCTATGTATTTCCGGACATTCGAAAAACAGGACTTACCAGTGAAGAATTCTGTAACCGCCTGTTGCAGGAACAGAAGGTAGCCGTTATCCCGGGAAATGCCTTCGGTACATGCGGAGAAGGCTTTGTACGATGCTCCTATGCATATTCGCAGGATGTCATTCGTGCCTGTCTGGAGAAAATTGCTGAATTCGTAGCACAGTTCTAATAATTGGAAAATTATTATGTGATGCATTTGATTTACGTGAGTAGATGGTATTGTTGATAAGATACCCGGACTGCCGGAATATTAGCAATAACCACGAAATAGAATTAGAAAGAGGAACCATGAGAGAACCATTTGACCTGACAACCCTGATAGAACCATTATTAAATTGGTTTAAAGACCATGCCAGAGTGTTGCCCTGGCGCAATGAGCCGACCCCATACCGGGTGTGGGTGTCTGAAATTATGCTGCAGCAGACCAGAGTGGAAGCGGTAAAACCATATTTTGACCGGTTTTTAAAGGAGCTGCCGGATGTGGCAGCACTTTCAGACTGCCCGGAGGAGAAGCTTTTGAAACTCTGGGAAGGACTTGGATACTACAACCGGGTGAGAAATATGCAGATTGCGGCACAGACGGTCATGGAGAATTATCATGGAGAGCTTCCGGCAGATTATGAGGCACTGATAAAGTTGAAAGGAATTGGTCATTATACGGCAGGTGCCATCGCATCTATCGCATTTGGCATTCCGGTACCGGCGGTGGATGGAAATGTGCTCCGTGTCATATCCCGGGTAACAGAGGATGATGCGGATATCATGAAAGCATCTGTGCGGACGGCAATGGAGAAGGACTTATTGGAAATTATGCCGGAAAACAGGGCGGGAGCTTTTAACCAGGCACTGATGGAGCTTGGTGCAACGGTATGTCTGCCGAATGGGGCACCTTTATGCGAAGCATGTCCTTGGAAAGAAGTCTGCCGGGCACAAAAGAGTGGACGCTGGAGAGAACTTCCGGTAAAGAGCAAGGCGAAGGCAAGAAGGATAGAGGACAGAACAGTTCTTGTTATAAAGGCAGAGGATAAGGTCCTTTTGCATAAACGGGCCAACAAGGGACTTTTAGCTGGACTCTATGAATTTCCAAATGTGGAAGGGCATCTTAAGGAAGAGGAAGTTATTACCTATCTTAAGAAAATGGGGTTGTCACCGATTCGTTTGAAAAAATTAGAAGACAGCAGGCATATTTTTTCCCATATTGAATGGCATATGACAGGATATGCAGTGCAGATTGATGAGACAGAGCAGGAGTATCAGAATATGCTCTTTGTGGATGTGAAAGAAACGGAAGAACAGTATCCGATTCCGGCAGCATTTTCCAGATACACGGGATATATGAACATTCGTCTTGGAAATGACAGATATAAGGAAGAATAGCAGAAAAGCCATAGAAAAAAGAGGGAGCCGGTGATTATCACCGGCCTTTCATATGAAAAAGATTTTTTATGGTAAGTGTTAAAAACACTATTTTTTGGGAGGAACCTTGCATCTGATGCAAGGTCTATGAAAAAATAAAATTATCGCTTTTTTCTTTCTCAGCTTAGTTATAGTATAAAAGCAGAATGTGAAAACAATATGCCCGGATTGTTAGAAGGCTGTAAATAAAATATGAATAAATTGTAAACGAAGTGCCTTAAAGAAATCCTAAGAAAAAATGAATTGGAAAACAAATGACAAATGTGTATAATTGAATGAGGATTACCAAGGGGGAAGGAGAACAGAAATGTACGACAGCATTGTAATCGGAGCCGGAATCGCCGGCAGTGTGGCAGCAAGAAAGCTGGCAGAAGAAGGAAAGCAGAAGGTTCTTTTATTGGAACGGAGAAATCATATTGCAGGAAACTGTTATGACAGACCGGATGACCATGGAATTGTAATACATGAATATGGTCCACATATTTTTCATACAAATAAGGAAGAAGTATATCAGTATCTGTCAAGATTTACAGACTGGTATTTCTTTGGTCATGAGGTAGTAGCAAATGTGCATGGGACACTGATTCCGGTACCATTTAACCTGAATACTTTACATATGGTTTATGGGAAAGAGCAGGCAGACCGGTTAGAGCAGAAGCTGATTGCCGCATACGGAGAGGGAAGCCGGGTTCCGATTATGAAATTACGGGAAAATGAAGATGCAGATATCCGGAAGATTGCGGATTATGTATACGAAAATGTTTTCCTTTATTATACGATGAAGCAGTGGGGGCAGAAACCAGAGGAGATAAGCCCGGAAGTAACAGGACGTGTGCCGGTGCTGATTTCTTATGATAACAGATATTTCCAGGATAAATATCAGGGTATGCCAAAGGAAGGTTATACCGCAATGTTCGAAAAGATGTTAGACCATCCGGATATTGAGGTGAGGACTGGTGTAGATGCCGGAGAGGTACTGGAATTTACAGAGGACGGCATTTATTTTGATGGAAAGAAATTCGAAGGAAATGTCATTTATACCGGAGCACTGGATGAGTTGTTTGCATGCTGTTATGGAAGGCTGCCATATCGTTCACTCCGCTTTGATTTTGAATATTATGACAAACCGGATTATCAGGGACACAGTGTTGTAAATTATACGGTAAGCGAGGATTATACCAGAATTACGGAGTTTAAGTATCTGACCGGGCAGCAGGCAGATGGAACCACGATTGTAAAGGAATATCCATTTGCATACAGTGGAGCAGAAGGAGAGATTCCTTATTATGCCATTTTAAATGAAGAAAATCAGTCATTATATGAAAAATATAAAGCACTGACCGGAAAATATCCGAATATGCATCTTTTGGGAAGACTGGCAGAATACAAATATTATAATATTGATGCCATGACAGAGAAAGCATTAGAACTTACCAAAGAACTTTTAAAATAAAATGTTTCGAAAAACGATTGGAGAAAAAGAATGAAATTATTATCAGTAACCATTCCATGTTACAATTCACAGGATTATATGGAACATTGTATTGAAACACTGCTGACAGGTGGAGAAGATGTGGAGATTTTAATCGTAGATGACGGCTCAAAGGATGCAACAGCAGAGATTGCTGACCGTTATCAGAAGAAATATCCTACTATTATTAAGGCAATCCATCAGGAAAATGGTGGACACGGTGCAGCTGTAAATACCGGTATTGCCAATGCAACCGGACTGTATTTTAAAGTGGTAGACAGTGATGACTGGGTAGATGAAGAGAGCTATCACAAGATTCTTGCTAAATTACGGGAACTTGTGGGCGGAAGTACTACTCTTGATATGTTTATCAGCAATTTCGTATATGAGAAGCAGGGCGCAGAGCATAAAAAAGTAATGAAATATACCAGAATGTTCCCGGAAAATGAAGTCTTTACCTGGTCTGATGTAAGGCATATCAGCAAGGGGCATTATATTCTGATGCATTCCGTTATTTACCGTACTCAGTTATTAAGGGATTGCGGACTTGAGCTGCCAAGACACACCTTCTATGTGGATAATCTTTTTGTATACAATCCGTTGCCATATGTAAAGACCATGTATTATATGAATGTGGATTTCTATCGTTATTTTATCGGAAGGGAAGACCAGTCTGTCAATGAAAAGGTTATGATTGGAAGAATTGATCAGCAGATTAAGGTAAATAAACTGATGATAGAAGAAGTGAATTTGTGGAAAATTGCAAACCCAAAATTAAGAAAATATATGTTTAATTACCTTGAAATTATTACTGTAGTATCAACAGTACTTTGCCTGCGTTCCGAGACAGAAGAAAATCTCATGAAGAAACGGGAACTGTGGTCTTATATCAAAGGTTATGATCTTCGTCTTTTCCATCATTTAAGAAGGGGGATTTTAGGACAGTCCATGAATCTTCCGGGTAAGGGTGGAAGAAAGATTTCTGTTGCAGCATATAAGCTGACCCAGAAGATTGTCGGATTTAACTAAGCTGAAAGAAAAAATGTGAATAAACGAGCGTAGGTTTGTAGAAAAGAAAAACAACAGAGGGCATTATTGCTTATATAAAGAAACCACCTTATGCCGGAAAAAACGGTAAAGGCGGTTTCTTTTTTACGCGAGTAACGAGAAAAATTGCATGCTCGCAAAGAGTGTTTCTTGTAGTTACATATGCTCTTTATTTAAGAGAGCAGTTTTCATTTCATATAATTTGTCGGATAAATCAACGTAGATTTCCTGTGGATTTACGAAACGTTTTGTCTCATCCCAGATGGTATCTTTTTCTCTGGTGCAGTAACGCTGAATATCCATAACACTTGGAGATTCGTAAACACATTCGCCCTTCTGGAAAACCGGAACAAGAAGTTCACGCAGCGTATAGCTTCCACCAGGAAGAGTTGTTTTCTTCCATGGGGCGTTCGGGTCAAAGAGCTTCATGTCCTTGGATTCATCAAAGACTTCGCCCACCAGACAGATAAGGTCAGCCTTAATCTTACCGGTTTCTTTATCATAAATACGATAAACAGTTTTATTGCCAGGATTTGTAACTTTTTCCACATTTTCGGAAAGCTTAATCTTTGGAATGAATTCACCGGCTTCATTCTGGATAGCAGCCAGCTTGTATACACCGCCGAAAGCAGGATTGTCTTTGGAAGTAATTAAGTTGGTTCCAACACCCCAGGAAGTAATGGTAGCCCCCTGAATCTTTAAGCTCTCAATCAGATACTCATCCAGATCATTGGAAGCGGAGATAACTGCGTCCGGGAATCCGGCATCATCTAACATTTTGCGGACTTTCTTGGAAAGATAAGCAAGGTCGCCACTGTCCATACGGATTCCGTAGTAGGTAAGCGGAATGCCGGCATCTCTCATTTCTTTAAATACCTTGATGGCATTTGGCATACCGGATTTTAAAGTATCATAGGTATCGACAAGAAGGATGCAGGCAGATGGATAAAGCTCTGCATATTTCTTGAAGGCGGTATATTCATCCGGGAAACTCATAATCCAGCTATGGGCGTGGGTTCCAAGTATCGGGACGTCAAACATCTGACCGGCAAGTACGTTGGAGGTACCTTTACAGCCGCCGATAACAGCAGCTCTGGCACCGTAGGTTCCGGAATCAGGACCCTGGGCGCGTCTTAACCCAAATTCCATGACGCCATCGCCCTGGGCAGCATAGCATACGCGGGCAGCCTTGGTGGCAATCAGGCTCTGGTGGTTGATGATATTTAAGACTGCAGTTTCGATTAACTGGGCTTCCATAATCGGAGCAATCACTTTTACAAGAGGCTCTCTTGGAAAAATCAGAGTTCCTTCCGGAATTGCATAGATATCACCGGAGAATTTAAAGTTACTTAAATAAGTTAAAAAGTCTTCATCAAAGATGGATAAACTTCTTAAATAGGAAATATCCTCTTCGTCAAAATGAAGATTCTTGATATAGTCAATCATCTGGTCTAATCCCGCGCAGACTGCATAACCGCCATCACATGGATTGGTGCGGTAAAAAGCGTCAAAAACAGCCACATCACGGTTGCCGGTTTTAAAGTATCCCTGCATCATTGTCATCTCATAAAGATCAGTCAACAATGTCAAATTTAATGTACTCATATGTGATATTCCTTTCTTTTACATCTGTAAATACAGGTGTCTTGTCAGATGAATTATAGACTTTTACTTACAAAAAAGCAAGTAATGAGTATAAATATGCTTCATTATAACCATTTTTTTCGGATTTGCAAAGTTTATGATAAAATATATGAGAAAAAATTTATAAAAATTTTATAATTTCATTTATTTTTCTTGTAATGGGGGTAGGCATTTGTTACAATAAATGGGAGAAAATATTTTATACTAATGGAGGATGTATTATAATGAGTGAAGAAAATTTCAACACTGAAAATGGAACGAATGAGCAGACATATAGCCAGCCACAGCAGACATATAGTCAGCCACAGCAGACATATAGCCAGCCACAGCAGGCATATGAACAGCCACAGCAGAATTATGACCAGCAGGCTTATAACCAGAATCAGCAGTATGCACAGCAGAACTATGGTTATGACCAGTCCCAGCAGGGATATGGAACTTATCAGCAGCCACAGCAGCAGGCATATGGAATCTTCGACCAGACACAGTATGGTTACAACCAGCCGGCTTCATCCGGAAAAGGAATGGCAATTGCATCCATGGTACTGGGAATTGTATCCATCCCGGCAATCTGTTTCTGGATTGTAGGACTTCCTTGTGCAATTGTAGGATTAATCCTTGGCATTCTTTATAATAAGAAAAACGAGCATTCCCCAATGGCAACAGCAGGTATTGTCTGCAGTATTATTACCATTGCACTTCTGGTGCTGGTACTTATCCTGTACATCGTTGGTGCAGTATCATTAAGTTCTTTGGGATATAGCTACTATTATTAAAAAGGAATTGGTGAAGCAGAATGTATCCAGATAACAGGAATCCATATCCGTTGAATCAAAATCAGAATCCGCAGTATGGGAATCCATACCCGCCGAATCAGAACCAGAATCCGCAGTATGGGAATCCATACCCGCCGAATCAGAACCAGAATCCGCAGTATGGGAATCCGTACCCGCCAAATTACAATCAGCGTCCGGCAGATAACCGGAAAGAGGAGCCGGGAAAAGGTTTCGCAGTTGCATCCATGGTGTTGGGGCTGATTTCACTGGTATTATTTTGCACCGGAATCAATATTATAACTGCAATTCTGGCAATTGTTTTTGGAATTATACATCTGGTGAAACAAAAACAGAACCCTGGAATGGCAGTTGCAGGTATTGTAACAGCTGTAGTTGGTATACTTGCATTTGTAACGTACTGGCTTTTGATTATTCATGCAGCAGGCAGAACCAGTGGGCCGGATGAATTCCTAAGACGTTATGAATATCAGTTTGATGGTGAAATGAAAGCACCGGATGACTATCAGGATTTAGAGGATTATCTGCAGCATAATTTTGAGAATTTTTAAGAAGAACATAAGAAGCATTGAATGGAGAATCAAATCTGTTCAGTGCTTTTTGCTTCATTTACCTGGAAATACCGGAAAGTAAAAGGAAAGCACTAACCGTTGAAAAAAATAGTGCTTGACGCACAGATACACAAGTGTAATAATACAATAGTACAATCAAGACGATAACTGAAAGGAGAAGTTATGGAGGAGATTATGAAGGTAAAGGGTCTCAATAAGACCTTTACATTATCCCAGAAACAACAAAAGATTGAGAAAACCAATGAGAAGAAGCGAATTGCAGTGCATGATTTATCATTTACTTCTTATCGGGGAGAGGTGTTTGGACTGCTTGGACCAAACGGAGCCGGAAAGACAACCACACTTCGTATGCTGGCAACACTGATTAAACCGGATTCTGGAGATGCTGTTTTAGATGGCAGCAGTATTGTTAATGCACCGGAAGAAGTACGTGGCAAGATCGGCTTTCTGACCAGTGAACTGAAATTAGAGGGCTTTTTTACACCAAATTATTTATATAATTTCTTTTCGGATTTATATGGAGTAGAGCCGGCTGTCCGGGATGAAAGAAAGAAGAGACTTTTTGACCGCTTCGGCATCACACAGTTTGCAGAAGTGAAAGTAAAGGATATGTCTACCGGTATGAAACAGAAGGTTTCTTTGGTTATTTCCTTAGTCCATGACCCGGAAATCATTATCTTTGATGAACCGACCAACGGCCTTGATGTTCTGACAGCCAAAGTAGTAACGGATTTCCTGTTAGAGCTTAAGAAAGAAGGAAAGAGCATCATCGTTTCTACCCACATTTTCAGCCTGATTGAGAAAATCTGTGACAGAGTCGGAATTATCATCAAGGGAGAAATGATTATCTGCGATACATTAGAGGCAGTGAAAAATGGCAAATCATTAGAAGACAGATTCTTTGAAATCTATGAAGAAACGGTAGGTGAAGCAGAATGAGAAACAATCTTATGACAATTATAAAGAAAGAACTTGCCCGCTTCTTCGGGGATAAGAGAATGGTATTTACGACTATTTTAATGCCGGGCTTACTGATTTATATCATGTACAGCTTCATGGGAAGTGGACTGACCTCCAGATTCGAAGCAGATGAGGATTATACTTACCGTATTTATGCAGAAAATATGCCATCTACTGTTTCTTCCATGATAAAGGGCAGTGATATTAAATTGGAATATTTAGACAGAGATGGCATCAGCGAAGAGGATATGAAGCAGGCAGTAACTGATAAAGATGCCGAACTTCTGATGGTATTTCCAGAGAATTTTGAAGCGGATGTGCAGGCATATGACAGTATGGCAGCAGCTACACCGGCTCCGCAGGTAGCCTTATATTATAATTCTGCAGATACCGAATCCACAGCATGTTACCAGATTATGACTGCAGTATTAGATGGATATGAAGCTTCTATGGCAAACAAGTTTGATGTCAACAGCGGGGACACAGAATATGACCTTGCCAGCAAGGAAGACAGCACCGGACAGATTTTCTCCATGATGCTTCCAATGCTGCTTATGATATTCCTCTTCTCAGGATGTATGGCAATTGCACCGGAATCCATAGCAGGGGAAAAGGAGAGAGGAACCATTGCTACCTTATTGGTAACACCGATGAAACGTGGGCAGCTTGCTATGGGAAAAATCATCAGCCTTGGCATTATCGGACTTTTAAGTGGAATTTCCAGTTTTGTGGGTACCATGTTATCCCTTCCAAAATTAATGGGAACAGAATCCAATGCAATGGATGCCAGCGTATACAGCGTCACCGATTATATCCTTTTATTGCTGGTGATTCTTACCACAGTATTGGTACTGGTTGGAGCATTAGCTGTAATTTCAGCATTTGCAAAGACAGTAAAGGAAGCCGGTTCTATGATTATGCCGCTGATGGTTGTGGTAATGGTAATTTCCATTACATCCATGCTTGGAAGCGGAGCATCGAAGGAATTTTACTGGTATCTGATTCCTTTCTATAACAGTGTGCAGGGCATGACCGGAATTTTTGATTTCTCCTACAGCGGAATCAATATTGTGGCATGTCTTGTCAGCAACCTTATTTATACCGGTATTTTATCAACGGTACTGGCGAAAATGTTTGGCAGTGAGAAAATTATGTATTCCTAGAAAAAAATACTAGACAAATAGCTTTTATAGGACTAAAATAATGAAAAAACATAGAACAATAGAAAGCTATAACACCAGGTTATAACATCTATTTGCGACAAATGAATGGAGGATGTTATTATGGAAAAGAAGGACTTAGACTGGTCTAATCTTGGATTCGGTTATGTAAAGACCGATAAGAGATATGTATCAAATTTCAAAAACGGAGCATGGGATGAGGGAGCTTTAACCGATGATGCAGATATTGTATTGAATGAATGCGCGGGTGTATTCCAGTATGCACAGACCGTATTTGAAGGATTGAAAGCATATACAACAGAGGATGGACATATCGTTACTTTCCGACCTGACTTAAATGCAAGCCGTCTTGCAGATTCAGCACGCAGACTGGAAATGCCGGTATTCCCGGAAGAGCGTTTTGTAGATGCAGTACAGAAGGTAGTAGAAGCAAATGCAGCATATGTTCCACCATATGGTTCCGGTGCAACACTTTACATCAGACCATACATGATGGGAACAAATCCTGTAATCGGTGTAAAACCAGCGGATGAATATCAGTTCCGTATGTTCTGTACACCGGTAGGACCATATTTCAAGGGTGGCGCAAAGCCAATTACCATCCGTGTCAGTGACTATGACCGTGCAGCACCTTGCGGAACCGGTAATATCAAAGCTGGTCTGAATTACGCAATGAGTCTTCATGCAATCGTAACTGCACATGCAGACGGATTTGATGAGAATATGTACTTAGACCCTAAGACAAGAACTAAGGTAGAAGAGACAGGTGGAGCAAACTTCATCTTCGTTACCAAGGATAATAAACTGGTTACACCGAAGTCAGATTCTATTCTGCCATCTATTACACGTCGTTCACTGGTATATGTTGCAGAACATTATCTTGGAATGGAAGTAGAACACAGAGAAGTATACTTCGATGAAGTAAAAGACTTCGCAGAGGCAGGACTTTGCGGAACAGCAGCAGTTATTTCCCCAATCGGAAAGATTGTTGACCACGGTAAAGAAATCTTAATCCCAAGTGGAATGGAAGAAATGGGACCTGTAACCAAGAAACTTTATGATACTCTGACCGGAATCCAGATGGGACGTATCGAAGCTCCAGAAGGATGGATTAAGAGAATCCTGTAAGAGACATATTGTAAATGAAATATAAGAAACACTCATTGCGGGTTTCCTACATAAACGAGAGGCGGTATCCGGAAGGATGCCGCCTCGTTTTGTGTTGTTCAGTATTTGTAAGAAGCTGCCAGAAATCTGTAAGAACTCCCGGTGGCAGCATCTGTAGATATAGAAAATTTGAAAATAGGAATTGACATTTAAAAATACAGGTTCTATACTTATTAAGAATATGAAAAGACGATGACGAAGAGAGTAGTTTTCCATGGAAAGTCAAAGAGAGCCGGGGCAGGTGGAAACCGGCATGAGTAAATGGAAAATGAAAATCACTTCCAAGTTGCAGTTCGAACAGGCAAAGCTGCGTTAGTAGAAACTGACGGATTTCCCCCGTTACGGGAACGTATATGCGAAGCTGTAAGCTTCAAGTATGTTGTAACAAGGTGGTTAGAAACGACAGGCGCGCGTCCTTATTACAGGACGGCGCCTTTTTTACTTTACAGGAAATTGCTTTCCTGTAAAGTAAAAAACGCTCCGCGAGGATGCACACTGCGGCGTATAAGGTAGATGTCGCAAGCGACCGCCGCAGGCGCGAGAATGTGCCAAGGCACATTCTTTTTTACGCGGCTAGCGAGAAACTGAAAATTTTAAAGGAGGACTAACATGTACGAAAAAGTTTCCCCAAATCTGAATTTTGTGGACAGAGAAAAACAGACCGTAAAATTCTGGAAAGAAAATGACATTTTTAAGAAAAGTATGGAGAACCGGAAAGAAGGCGAGACCTATACTTTCTATGATGGACCGCCAACAGCAAATGGCAAGCCACATATCGGTCATGTATTAACCCGTGTTATCAAGGATATGATTCCAAGATACCAGACCATGAAGGGCAAATATGTCCCACGTAAAGCCGGATGGGATACCCATGGACTTCCGGTAGAGCTGGAAGTAGAAAAGCTTTTAGGCTTAAACGGAAAAGAGCAGATTGAAGAATATGGTATGGAGCCATTCATCAAGAAATGTAAGGAATCCGTATGGAAATACAAAGGAATGTGGGAAGATTTTTCAGGAACCGTTGGATTCTGGGCTGATATGGAAAACCCATATGTAACCTATGATGATAATTTCATTGAATCTGAGTGGTGGGCTCTTAAGAAAATCTGGGATAAGAAGCTGTTATACAAAGGTTTCAAGATTGTTCCTTACTGCCCGAGATGTGGAACTCCGCTTTCTTCCCAGGAAGTAGCACAGGGATATAAGACGGTAAAAGAACGTTCCGCAATCGTAAGATTCAAAGTAATCGGAGAAGATGCATATTTCCTGGCATGGACCACAACTCCATGGACACTTCCATCTAACGTTGCACTTTGTGTAAACCCGGACGAGACTTACTGTAAAGTAAAAGCTGCTGACGGATATACTTATTATATGGCAGAAGCACTGTTAGATAAGGTACTTGGCAAATTTGCGGATGAAGAAAATGGCGTAAAAGCATATGAAGTATTGGATACTTTCCCAGGAAAGTCCTTAGAGTACAAGGAATATGAGCCATTATTTGACTGCGCAAAGGAAATCTGTGAGAAACAGCATAAGAAAGGCTACTATGTAACCTGTGATACTTATGTAACCATGACAGATGGTACCGGTATCGTTCACATCGCACCTGCATTTGGTGAAGACGATGCCCAGGTTGGCCGTAGATATGACCTTCCATTTGTCCAGTTAGTAGACGGAAAAGGAGAACTTACCAAAGAAACTCCATATGCCGGTGTATTTGTAAAGAAAGCAGACCCAATGGTATTAAAAGACCTGGAAGAAAAAGGACTGCTCTTTGATGCACCAAAATTTGAACATGAATATCCACACTGCTGGCGTTGTGATACTCCGCTGATTTACTATGCAAGAGAATCCTGGTTCATTAAGATGACCGCTGTAAAAGAGGATTTGATCCGCAATAACAATACCGTAAACTGGATTCCGGAATCTATCGGAAAAGGACGTTTCGGTGACTGGCTTGAAAATATTCAGGACTGGGGTATTTCCCGTAACCGTTACTGGGGAACTCCGCTTCCTGTATGGGAGTGTTCCTGTGGACATCAGGAGTGTATCGGAAGCCGTGCAGAATTAGCAGAGCGCAGTGGTAACCCGGATGATGCCAAAGTAGAATTACATCGTCCATACATTGATGCAGTAACCTTCAAGTGCCCGGATTGTGGCGGCGAAATGCATCGTGTACCGGAAGTAATTGACTGCTGGTTTGACTCAGGAGCAATGCCATTTGCACAGCATCATTATCCATTTGAAAATGAAGACCTCTTTAAACAGCAGTTCCCTGCACAGTTTATTTCCGAGGCAGTAGACCAGACCCGTGGATGGTTCTATTCCCTGATGGCAGAGTCTACCTTATTATTTAATAAAGCACCATATGAAAATGTTATCGTATTGGGACATGTACAGGATGAAAATGGACAGAAGATGAGTAAGTCCAAAGGAAATGCCGTTGACCCGTTTGATGCATTAGAGACTTACGGAGCAGATGCAATCCGCTGGTATTTCTACATCAATTCTGCACCATGGCTGCCAAACCGTTTCCATGGAAAGGCAGTACAGGAAGGACAGCGTAAATTCCTTGGAACACTTTGGAATACTTATGCATTCTTCGTGTTGTATGCAAATATTGATGAATTTGATGCAACCAAATATACACTGGATTATGAGAAACTTTCTGTTATGGATAAATGGCTTCTCTCCAAACTCAATACACTGATTAAGACTGTAGATAATAATCTGGGTAATTATCGTATTCCGGAAGCTGCAAGAGCACTGGATGAATTTGTAGATGAGATGAGTAACTGGTATGTAAGACGTTGTCGTGAGCGTTTCTGGGCAAAGGGCATGGAGCAGGATAAAATCAATGCATATATGACTCTTTATACTGCACTGGTAACTGTATGCAAGGTAGCAGCGCCGATGATTCCTTTCATGACAGAAGAAATTTACCAGAACCTGGTATGCAGCATCGACAAGAGTGCGCCGGAAAGCATCCATCTTTGCGACTATCCGGTGGCAAACGAGAGCTGGATAGACAGTGAATTAGAGAAAAATATGGACGAAGTATTGAAAATCGTTGTTATGGGCCGTGCCTGCAGAAATACTGCAAATATCAAGAACCGTCAGCCGATTGGAAATATGTTTGTAAAAGCACCATTTGAATTATCCGAATACTTTACAGAGATTATCGAAGATGAGCTGAATGTAAAGAAAGTGACATTTACAGAGGATGTCAGTGCATATACTAGCTATACCTTCAAACCACAGCTTCGTACCGTTGGACCGAAATTCGGTAAATATTTAGGTCAGATTCAGAAAGCACTTGCAGAATTAGACGGCAACAAGGCAATGGCTGAGCTTAAGAGCACAGGTGCACTGAAACTTGACAGTATAAGCGACGAAGTTGTATTATATGAAGAGGATTTACTTATCACCATGACACAGCAGGAAGGTTACATGACAGAAGGTGATAATGAAGTGACCGTAGTTCTTGATACGAACCTTACTCCGGAACTTTTAGAGGAAGGAATGGTAAGAGAATTAATCAGCAAAATCCAGACAATGCGTAAGGAAGCAGGATTTGAAGTAATGGATAAAATTACTGTTTCTTATAAGGCAGATCAGAAAGTAAAAGACATCTTCGCAAAATATGGAGATGAAATTGCAAAAGAAGTTCTGGCTGAGAGTGTTGTGGCTGATACGGTGAGCGGATATCAGAAAGAATGGAACATTAATGGTGAAACGGTTGTGCTTGGCGTGGAAAAGAAATAAGCAGAATAAAGATAAGGGAGCGGAGCCGACAGTGGCTTGCTCCCTTTTTGCACAAAAAACACCGGAATCGAAACAAAAGGAGAACATTATGAAAAGCAAAATGTTTGAAAAGGAAACCTTCAAAAAAGAGGTAGTTGAGAACGTAAAATACCTCTATCGTAAGACAATGGATGAAGCAAGCGAGCAGGAAATTTTCCAGGCAGTATCCTACGTTGTAAAAGATGTAATCATTGACCAGTGGCTTGCAACCCAGCAGGAATTTGATAAAGCAGATCCAAAGATTGTATACTATATGTCCATGGAGTTCTTAATGGGCCGTGCATTAGGCAATAACCTGATTAACTTAACGGTATACAATGAAGTGAAAGAAGCTTTAGAGGAAATGGGAATCAACTTAAATGCCATAGAGGATCAGGAGCCGGACCCGGCGCTTGGAAATGGTGGACTGGGAAGACTTGCTGCCTGCTTTATGGAATCTTTGGCAACTCTGGGCTATCCGGCATATGGTTGTGGAATCCGTTACCATTATGGAATGTTCCGTCAGAAAATAGAAAATGGTTATCAGGTAGAAGAGCCGGATAACTGGTTACAGAATGGATATCCATTTGAATTAAAACGTCCGGAATACAATTTCGAAGTAAAATTTGGTGGATATGTACGTGCAGAGGCACAGCCAGATGGAAGAACCAGATTCGTACAGGAAGGCTATCAGTCTGTAAAAGCAATTCCTTATGATATGCCAATCGTAGGTTATAACAATAATGTAGTAAATACATTGATGATCTGGGATGCAGAGCCAATGGAATGCTTCGAGCTGGATTCCTTTGATAAAGGTGATTATCATCGTGCAATCGAACAGCAAAACCTTGCAAAGAACTTAGTAGAAGTTCTCTATCCGAATGATAACCATATCGCAGGAAAAGAGCTTCGTTTAAAACAGCAGTACTTCTTTGTATCTGCCAGCTTGCAGCGTGCTATTGCAAGATTTAAGAAGAATCATCCAGACATCCATATGCTTCCTGAAAAAGCAGTATTCCAGATGAATGATACCCATCCAACCGTAGCAGTTGCAGAGTTAATGCGTATCTTACTGGATGAAGAAGGCTTAGAGTGGGAGGATGCATGGAATATTACAACAAAATGCTGTGCATATACCAACCATACCATCATGGCAGAAGCATTAGAGAAATGGCCAATCGAGATTTTCTCAAGACTGCTTCCTAGAATTTACCAGATTGTAGAAGAAATTAACTGTCGTTTTGTACTGGAAATCCAGCAGAAATATCCTGGAGACAACCATAAGATTGAGAAGATGGCAATTGTATATGATGGTCAGGTAAAAATGGCTCATCTGGCAATCTGTGCAGGATATTCTGTAAATGGTGTAGCGGCACTTCATACAGAAATCCTTAAGAAACAGGAATTAAAAGATTTCTACGAGATGTTCCCGGAGAAATTTAATAATAAGACCAATGGTATTACACAGCGTCGTTTCTTAATGCATGGTGATCCATTACTTGCAGACTGGGTAACCAAATATGTTGGAAAAGACTGGATTACAGACCTTTCCCGCATCAAGAGATTAGAGTTCTATGCAGATGATGAAAAGGTTCAGCAGGAATTCTTAAATATCAAATACCAGAATAAGCTGCGTCTTGCATCTTATATCGAAGAACACAACGGAATTGAAGTAAATCCTCGTTCTATCTTTGATGTACAGGTAAAACGTCTGCATGAGTACAAACGCCAGCTCTTAAATATTCTTCATGTAATGTATCTTTACAATGAATTAAAAGAGCATCCGGATATGGAATTTATTCCAAGAACTTTCATTTTCGGAGCAAAAGCAGCAGCAGGCTACCGCAATGCAAAACTTACCATCAAATTAATCAACTCTGTTGCAGATGTCATCAACAATGATAAGTCTATCAACGGAAAGATTAAGGTTGTATTTATCGAAGACTACAAGGTATCCAATGCAGAGATTATTTTTGCAGCAGCAGATGTCAGCGAGCAGATTTCTACCGCAAGTAAGGAAGCTTCCGGAACCGGTAATATGAAGTTCATGCTGAATGGAGCGCTTACTATCGGAACCATGGATGGTGCAAACGTTGAGATGGCAGAAGAAGTCGGCAAAGAAAACATGTTTATCTTCGGTATGAGCTCTGACGAAGTGATTGCTCATGAGCAGAAACGCGATTATGACCCAATGCAGATTTTCAACAATGATCAGGATGTCCGTAAAGTTCTGATGCAGTTAATCAACGGATTTTATTCACCAAATGATCCGGAATTGTTCCGTGACCTTTACAACTCACTGCTGAATACACAGTGCACACAGTACGCAGATACTTACTTTATTCTGGCAGACTTCCGTTCTTATGTGGAAGCACAGAAGAAGATTAATGCTGCATATGCAGATGAAAAAGAATGGGCTAGAAAAGCAATCTTAAATATTGCAGCTTCCGGCAAATTCTCATCTGACCGTACGATTCAGGAATATGTGGATGATATCTGGCACCTGAACAAAATCACTGTTACAGTAGATGACAAAGCAGAATAAAATTAAGAAATAAGAGCATAAGCATAAAAACAGAAAGAGGCAGCAGCCCGGCAGGGCGGCTGTCTTTTTCTGTTCAAGCAAATCAATTCTGCTCTTCCACAAGACTGCTATAGATTATGTTTTCGGGTTATGTCTGCCGGAAAAAATTTACTTGTATTCAATGGGCTTATTTGTTACAATCAACACAAAGCATATATTCTGATTTTCGAATGGCGAAAGCCAGTCTAAATTTCTAGTATCAATTCAATGAATTCTATGCTTTTAAATTCTAATTACAATTAATAAACGCATAGTGCATTGAATAGGCGGAAGTTTAGGAAAACATGAGATATATGCAATCCTGCTTTTCACTGCATTATGGGAAAAGGAGGAAAAATGAGAACTTTAGAAGAACTGAATCTGGTGGATGACTTTCTAGTAAACAGCTTAACCAGTCACAAAATTTATGGGGAACAGTCAGCGAGGTATATTTTGGAATGCATTCTGCATCGACAGATAGGAAAGCTTACGGTAGTGCCGCAGCGTTTCTTTTGCGGAGAGAATACAGAAACCCACGGAATCCGGCTGGATGTATATCTGGATGAAGAGAATGGTGAAATCTTTGATATAGAACCGGATCAGAATGATGGGAAGAACGAGATGGCAGCATTACCAAGAAGAGTCCGGTTTTATCATGCAAAAATTGATGCCGGAAATTTACCATCGGGCGAAACCTATGGAAGTCTTCGGAATGTTGTTGTTATTTTCATTACAACCTATGACCCCTTTGGACTGAATCGTATGGTGTATACCGTTAAGAACTGCTGTGTAGAAGTGCCGGAGTTAAAGTATGAAGATGGGGCACAGACCATATTTTTGTATACAAGAGGAAGTGAAGGAAATCCGCCGGAGGAATTAAAACAGCTACTGCATTACATGGAACATTCATCCGTAGAGAATGCTTCCACCGAGAAACTGAAAAAGTTACACCGGATGGTAACAGCAGTCAAGCGGGATGGAGAGGTAGGTCTTGCATATATGAAGAGCTTTGAGAGAGAAGAAAGAATTCGGAAACAGGGCGAAGAGGAAGGTAGAAAAGAAGGTCTGGAAGAGGGCGAAATAGTAGGAAAAGCGAAGGAAGTTATAAAACTTGGACGCAGATTCGGAAAGTCAGAGAAGGAAATTATTTTATTGCTGCAGGAGGAACTGCAGATAGATAAAGATAAGGCAACGTATTTCCTGGAAAAGTATGATAAGTAAGACGATTAGAAAGAATGTGAGAATTACAGCATGAGCAACAAATTGGCGAAGCATCAGAAACAAAAAGAACGATTAACCGGAAAGCAGAAGAAAGTTCTGTTCTGGAGTTGTTTTGCTGCTTTAAGCATAGCTTTTCTGGCGGTCTGGTTAAACGTATTTTTGACGTCGAAGGCACTTCACAGGCAAATGGAAGATATGGTATTAGGAGAAGATTATGATAGAGAAGATGTTGTGATAACGGATAAAAAGAGTGAAGATGCTACGGCGGATAATGCCATTTCTCAAAATTATTTCTTCTATTATCATGATGGCAAAACGAATGAATATAATAAGCGGATGCAGGTGCCGGAAAGTGTATATGCAGAATATAAAGTGGGAGATACCATAACTGCATATACCACAGATCATATAAAATATTCTTATAATAAAGCGGGCATTCTTCCAGATAAAAAATTTAGGAACAATGAATTAATGAAAGTAGCCGGAGTGGTGCTTGGTGCTGCAATAGGTTTCCTGAGTTTGTGGGGCTTATTAAACAGAAAGATAAGTTAAAAACTATGATTTTAGGAGAAATTCAAAATGTTATATATTATGCGGCATGGAAAAACGGAATGGAATGCATTACATAAAATACAGGGAAGAACGGATATCCCATTAAATGAAGAAGGACGCCTGATGGCGGAAAAAGCATGGGAAGAGTATAAGGATTTGCACATAGATGTGTGTTATTGTTCTCCGTTGATAAGGGCTGTTGAGACAGCACAAATTGTGTTAAAAACCCGGAAAATTCCAATAATAAAAGACGAACGGCTGATGGAAATGAGTTTTGGCGATTATGAGGGAATCGAAAACAGCTTTGCTATTCCGGATTGCCCGATTAATATTTTGTTTCAAAAGCCGGGAGAATATCACGAATCGATAGGTGGAGCAGAAACCTGGGAGGAACTCTTTGCAAGAACCGGAGCATTTTTGAAGGAAGTGATAGACCCGCAGCTACAGGAAGGTAAGGATATCCTGATTGTGGGACATGGTGCGATGAATGCAAGCATTATCTGTCAGGTGAAAGGTATGCCGATTGAGGAGTTTTGGAGTGCGGGACTTGAACAGTGTAAAATTTTGGAAGTGTAAATTGGATAGATGTTGGAATATGATAAGTGAATGGAATGGAAAAACGGAATGACATGAGTAAATTGGAGTGGACAATAAAATTAATTATTATAGTGGCTGGTTCAGTCGTTGCGGCATATGGCATTACGCTGGCGCTGTATGCGGGATTTGGTGGTGCCACCCTTGCGGTATTATGGCAGGGAATTTCAAAAACATTTCATGTAAGCATCGGTATGGCATCCATGATAGTAGCCATAGTTATGATTGTATTTGCGTTTTTCTATGACAGGTCACAGATACATATCGGCACGATACTTTATCAGATTGTATATAGCCTTTGTGTAGATTTGTTTGCAAATGCACATGTGTACAGTACGCATATATGGGTGAATGCACTTATCATGTTATTTGGAATTGTGCTTTTTGCCATAGGAACTGGCTTTTATGCGGCAGCCTCCCTGGGGCGGGGTTCCTATGAGGCACTGACTTTTTCTCTTGCAGAGAAGAACAACTGGCAGGTAAAAATTGTACGAATGGTACTGGATGTCGTGATGGTTGTGACAGGTGTTATGCTGGGTGGAAAATTTGGCATATGCACCATAGTAACAATCCTCATTTCCGGACCGGTCATCCAGTTTACTGCGGCAAAAACGAAAAAGTTAATTTGTGTTGCTTGTGGCAACGACCGTTCTGATATCTAATAGAGGTATCAAAACATAGGAGGTACACAGGATTGTCCCACTGTGCATCTTATAATTCAAGAATAACTCCTTTGCCGGCATATGGAGAATGCGAAGAATAAGAAACAGACAGAGTCGGAGAGGGCAGAAGCAGAGAGAGTGGAAGCAGAGGCTGAATTGGAGGAATAGACATGGCTGCTACAATTATTTATTTGGTAATTTCATTATTGGTTTCACTTATTTTTATTATACTTGGAATTATGCAGTATAGGTCTGAAAAACCAGTATCAATAAATACGGGAGAGAAACCACTTCGTAAAGAGGAACTGACAAATGTTACGGAATGGAACCATAGACATGGCAGAAATTTTATTATTTTTGGTTGTGTGCTATTTATTACACAAGCTGTTTTTGGATATTTTATTAAAAAGCTGGATGGCGTTGTGGTTCAGGTGGTTATTTATATGATAGTTCTATTTTCTGAAATCGCATGGGTTGAGTTTGAACATAATATGATGAAAAAGAAAATGATAAAAAAGCATTGAAATAACAACTTATAATTGACCGAGCTCTTTGAGCGAGGGATACTTCTTGTCCGAAGGGCAAGAAGGTGGAACTGAGAAGAATTAAAACAATCGGGAGTTATAAAGGAGAAACACTATGGGATTATTTGGTAAAAGCAAAAAAGAGCGAGA